>MDSY01126144.1_pt1 | contig 12261 bp, 6 predicted proteins | sample 811131 | NCBI WGS metagenome assembly MDSY01 (sample SAMN05326643, study PRJNA326480) | marine metagenome | isolation source: seawater | place: Atlantic Ocean: South West | collected 2010
CATGTGTCACCAGAGACAGACCGCCTCACAAAGCTCCAGATGGTCAAGACCGCCAAGGCCACGCTCACGTACTTGAGCCGCGACTCGCCGACCGCGGCGCGCAACTACATTGGCCTCCGCGAGTCGATCTGGTACTTCATGTGGGGCCTCTATGGCGCTGGGCGCGACTGGACAGAGGACCCAGAGGGCAGCACCGCAGAAGACCCGCCGCCATACAAGAGCCAGGGCCACGAGTTTCCCGGTCTGTTCGACGAGAAGTTTTACCAGACTCGGCTGGACCTCGACGGCAATCTGATGAGCATGCAGGAGTGCTGCAAGGTGGTCCTCGGCATTTACGCCTCGGGGGGCATGATCGACTCCAACCTGTGTCCGCACTGCAAGACACCGGCCCTCCTCGACTTGACGCAACACCCGGCGCCGCTGGACACCGCCTGGGGGGTCCACGTGCCCTTTAAGCCGGCGATCGACGACCCAGAGTTCTTCAACCCGCACCCTCTGCCACAGTGGGCCTGCGCCTGCGTCCGCAAGCCGCGCACCATCAAGTGGGAGGACTGCTACAATATGAACGCCGTCGCAAAACACGGCGTGTGGCTGCCAATGTGTGGCTCAAGTGGGGCGACCAAAGTGTTCCCAACCGTCGACGACATCGACTGGCGCGCCGGTGCGAACCAGTTTCTACCGCCGGACTCGATTCCGCTCCCGAATGCCCACTTCCTGCCTCCGGAGCCGGTGCTGGTGCAGCAGCTGAAGGAAGTCTTCTGGGAGGGCGTCAGCTTTGAGCACTACCAAAACCATGTTGCCATCCAGCAGCCCGAGGACGACCTCTTCCTCATCATCGCCCGCTGCGCGCGCATGCTCCTTCCGCGGCGGATGAGGATCGAAGAGATCCGCTTCAAGCCGTCGGACAGCAACAAGCAGCTCTGCAACTTGTTCATCAGCGGCGACGGGCTGAGGGACGCCTGCCAGGGAGCCGCCGTGCGGCCGGCCTGGAAGGACTATGCCCTGCCGACGGCGAGCGACAACCCGACGGGTATGTGGTGGTCCGAGCAGATGAAACGCCTCGTCTGCGCGGTCAACACGATGCGCATGGACTCGAGCCCGATCTCGACGCGCTGCCATCTGTGCAAGGAGGGCATCGGCAAGACCTTCTTCGTCCCCCGTCCGGGTCCTGCGTCCAACGTGGCCGGCCTCGACGGCGAGCAGCCGTGCTCGCCGTTCAGGTGGGAGTGCAAGGGCTACCGCAAGCCCTGCGGCATGACGGTCACCGACTGGAAGAAGCTCTTCTATGCGTCCGCGGAGTCCAAGTTCCTTGACTGCGAGCAGACGTACCTCGGCGAGTCGGTCCTTGTGACGCTGCCGTCTGCCGACGTGTCGGTCGTCCCGTCCTCTGCTGTGTTGTGGAACTTCTCGCTCTGCATCAAGATCGGATTTCTGTTCTATGTACCGGCCACGCCGAACAGCGAGTTCAAGAAAAGCGACGTGTACAAGCACTGGAAGCGCTACGAGTGGGAGCGCGTGTGGAACTCGCCGACGATCCGAGGTGAAGCCGACGGCGCGCGAATCGGTCTCATCCCGGGGTTCGTGTGCTGCGGCAAGGTCCACAAGCACCGGTGCAGCGAGTGCGAGGGCGTCGGCCCCGTGGGCAAAGGCATGACCATCTTCCTCCCCAACGACTGAGAAGGGTCACGCCGGAGGCTCAGACGTCGCCCAATGCGCATGGACTCACACGCACCGATTATAGAGACCGCGTGTTACGAGTCGTGTCGTGTTTGGGGGTCTGAGCGACCTCGCCGCGGTGGTGTTGTGTACGGGGCTCGTCCGAGATTTTGCGCGGATTTACATAAACTCGTCAAAGTTTACATAAACACATGGATTCGACGCGGAATCGTCTGAGATAAAAATTGCAATAACTCACAAATCTCACCAAATAATTTGCGTTCTGGCAACAGCGAGAGCTACGAGAGCTGGTACAGTCAATCCACGGCCGCTCAATTGCGAACGAGGGACTACGCTCGAAATTTGAGAGATTTAGAATGTTGGTCCACGCGTTTCCACCGCTCAAGTATTGCGGCACATTCGTGTAATGATCGCATGAGATGCCAATCCACGCGCTCGTCTCGCCAAGTGTGTCAACTAGACGGTGGCGGCAAAGGCGGAGGTGACGGCGGCAAAGGCGGAGGCGGTGACGGCTCCGGTGGGAATAGAGGCGGTGGTGAAAGGGGCGACAGTGGGGGCGAGGATGTCGGCAAATCAGCACACGCGACGTTTCTCCAACTTTCGAGGGCGTCATTTGCAGGCGGGTGGTATTCCCAGGCGTCGTAGATGAGCCGCTTGTTGCATTCTGAAAGCGCGTCTGTGTCCTTAAACATGTTGTCCATAGGATTGCACCACGCATATTGGTGCTGCCGGCACGATGCACTGTCCAGATACATGACATTGGAAACGTTCCACGTGTTCAGCGGTTGATTGAACTCTTTTGCGCCCGAAAGCATGTATCTCATGTCTGTCACCTCGGAGACGTCCCATTGGTTGAGCGGTTGGTTGAACACTTCTGCGCGCCGAAACATTTCTCTCATGTTCGTGACGGAGGAGATGTTCCAATCGATTAGCGGCTGATTGAAGGCATAGGCCTCCTCGAACATAAGTCGCATGTTTGTGACGGAGGAGACGTTCCATTGGTTGAGCGGCTGGTTGAACACTTCTGCGCGCAGAAACATGGCGGACATGCTTGTAACCCTAGAGACGTCCCAATCGTATAGCGACTGATTAAATGCCACAGCCCGTGAAAACACGCCATCCATGTCTGCAACCCTGGATACGTTCCAATCGTTCAGTGGCTGATTGAAGACAGAGGCGCCATTGAACATCCATACCATGTTTGTAACCCTGGAGACGTCCCAGCCGATCAGCGGCTGATTGAAGACAGCGGTATAAGAGAACATTTCTTTCATGTTCGTGACGGAGGAGATGTTCCAATCGATTAGCGGCTGATTGAAGGCATAGGTCTCCTCGAACATGCCTTCCATGTTCGTGACGGAGGAAACGTCCCACTTGTTCAACGGTCGGTTAAATGCTTCGGTGCCGTAAAACATGCGTTCCATGTTTGTCACGGACGAGACGTTCCAGTCGTTTAGCGACTGGTTGAACTCTGACTCATACTCAAACATGTAGCTCATGTCCGTGACGGCCGAGACGTCCCACTCCGAGATGTCATCGTCAAACGACCAGACCCTGGTCCACACGCTTTCGACCCTGGTCCACACGCTTTCGAACAATCTAGCCATGTTCGTCACGCGGCTTACGTTCCACGTGCCGATGTGTCCGTATTCTTCCTGCGCGGCTGATGAGTTTGACTTCCATAAGGCCACGGCGTCGCGAATGTCGCTGTCAGTAAATTGCACAGATAGCGGATTTGGAGGCGGCGGTGAAAGGGGCGTTTGCAAACATGCTTGTGGTAAGCCAAAAGTGCAATTTGAGCCACAGGGAATGGTAAGAAGGCACGCGTCACCACAGCATGTACGTGCAACGTAAGCATCGCGCAACACAGGGCACGACACGACACGGTGACCGTCAAAATACGATGCACACCCCGAGGTGTTTACTACATCCGGACAACAATGTTGCCGGTAGAAGGTTTTAAGAATTGAAACATTGAGTGTCACATCCGCTGTGGTGCTCTGTAGTAGAAGCATTAGCATTCCTATTCGCATGGCTAGAGAGAGGTTTACACCCTTCACGGTAAAAAAAACCGAGTCGGCGCGGCGCGTCCTAGTCGCCATCACACCGGTTCTAAGGGGTGTGCGAAACCTAAGCCAGACCTACCGCGACGATGTCGACGTGTTCGCAAAGTTCACGCGGTTGGTCAGGGACGTGGAAGACAACTTGAGGAAGCTCTCCCGACAACTGCCTGAGGCTGAGACGCAGATACACCCCGACGACAGTGGTATCGCGCCGATTTCACCGAGTCCATTGTCAAGCCACAGGTCGCGCACGGGAAGCCAGGCGGAGGAGCAGGAGCGTGCAGAGTGCCAGTAGAAGATTCGTACGTCATCGTGACGACGATGAGTGCCGCCGTCGCCGCGACAAAACCTTCTGCCGCGTGAGGATGCGCGCGCAAAAGCCGCGACGCCTCGAACATCGTAGTTCGGCTGAGCTGCATGTGCCCACCCACCTGCTCCACGATGTCGTGCATGCCGTCGTCTTTCTCTCCCGAAAACTCAAAGTGCCTCCTCGTAGGTTTGTCCTCGAATTCGCGGTAAGGGTTGCCGTAATCGATGATCCCGCGATCGACGAGCCCGCATGCAGAGCAGGAGACGCACTCCGTTGTTTTCACGAGCACCCCCTTCTTGCAGTGCCGGCATTTCTCCGTCACGTCGTGCTTCATAGGAGGGGCATGCTGCTTCTTTGTCGGTCTTGATGGCGCGTCCTTTGGTATGAGGAGCTTGGACGTCGCCATGTGGACGTCCTGCGCACTCAGTCGGAACGCTTGTACGATTGGATGGTTGCGCAGAACCTCGAGTGCCTTGTCTTCGGGGAGGAGCGCGACATCGGCCTTCTTCTCGACGGCACCGACGTTGAGTTTTCGGCGCTTTGAATCCGGCAGACGATCGACGAGCGAGCGCGCTCTCCTCGCCACATCGTCCTGCACGAGGAGCGATCCCGCCCCGTCAGGACGGGCAGTCATTCGCGCTCTGTCTTAGGCTCCTCTCGACCAGACTCAAGTCGCGCCGCAATCGCACGCAAGACGACCGCGAGCTCGTGTGGCCCGTCCTCGTCTCCCAATCTGATGGTCGCTGTCGCCGCCGCCTCGTCCGGTGCGGCTTCGACGGGCGTCTGTGGCGGCGCTGCAGCCTCAATGGCTACGCCGTCCTCTTGCTGCTGCTCGGCATCGATTTGTGAAGAAGGGGAGGGTCTCTGCGCCAGCTGAAGAAACACCTTCCAGTTGAGCACACAGAGGGTCTCCGAGTTGTTCTTGTGCACCACCAACAGTGGCGAATGGCAGCCCGCATTCGCCTTTGCCTGCGTCCACGAATCCCATAGATTCAGTCGCTCCGTGTTCTTGCACTCGATCGAGTACGGGAACTTTTGTCGTGCCGCGGTCGACAGGAGGACGTCCTCTCCGTTTGCACCCATCGACGTCGACCGCACGTCTTCCGGTTCCAGCGAGAACGCCTGCTGCAGGTCGGCGGCGACGGATTGCTGCAGACGCCTCCCTTTTGCCTTTGCGCTTTGAGGGCGCATGGTCACGCGTTGCAACAATACGGCAAAAAGAACGGCAGCGCATCAACAATCTGATCAGAGCGTCCTGAGGGACGCGCCCATGAGGCTAGATCTTGCCGAGTGGTCGGGGGCATCCGATCGAAGCTTGCGGGTCGATGGGTAGTAGATTCGGATCCTTCATGGGAAGCTCCTTGCGCGCCACGTTCATGGCGTTGTTGAGACCGTTCACGTAGAAATGACGCAGGTTCCCCTCGTGTCCACGGTTCATCCGCTGTGCGTAGAGGCTTGAGTCGAGGTGATTCTCGTACATTGCGTCGTTGGGATCCGCGCCTTCGGGTGCCGCGATGGTGCGAAACGCTGACACCTCGCCCGCAGGCGGCAGGGGGGGCTGGCGGTGGGGTCGGTTTGGTGCGTCCTTGGTCGCGCCGGCCGAAAAGTCCTGCGCCGACCAGATGCCAGAGTCGACAGACATCACGTCGTCGTCCGGGGCAGTCCACCGCTCCAGCTTCTTGTGGCGCTCTGCCTGTGTCTGACGACGCTCTCCATCTTCCGGTTTGTCGCTCTTTACTGGGCGGCCAAGAAACCAAATCGCAGCCGTACCTATGGCGACAATCGCCAGAGCGGGCAAGCTCACGAACATGAGCGCCACAAAGACGATCAACCCGATGATGGCGGTGCAAGAGAATGGCATCACGCCTACTCTTTCTTTGATCAAGCCGCACTTTTTTTTACTCGACGATGCGCGACGTCTGGAGGCGGTACGCGTAGATCTGAACGGCGAGCAGCGGCACAAACAGGTGCGCGGGGTCGGACGCCCACTCGAACGCATTGCTCTTGCCATCCAACACGGTCTGCAGCTCCTTCTCGTAAATGTACAGCAGGGTGTACGGGTCTCGTTCGTTGTGCTTGGCAGCGGACCTCTTCTTGCGTCTCTTCACCGGTTTCGGGGAAGGCGGCAGAGCGTCCGTCCGGATGGCTGCGCCATCCTCCGCCTCCTCGGATGACGCGCCGTTCGCCTCCTCCTCCATCGGCTCCGGTGGCGCTTTGCCCTCGTCGCCCGCGGCTTCCACGTTGTCCTTATGCGCGCCTCCATAGGCTGCGCCCATACTGGCCGCTGCTATAATACCGGTGAGTGCCGCATACCTGACGTTGGACGTGAATTTCAGACGGTCGAGGAAGCGGTTTGCGCGGTTGATCTGGTCGTCGGTCGACGCGCGCCCGGGCATGCGACTTCGGTAGAGCCTCTGCCCGACGTCGTAGAGCACAACCATGAGGGACGCGCAGAACTCTGGAAAGACCAACAGGGCGTTTTTGTCCGTCTGGAGCCTCCCACCCATCATCAGGAGCCAGTTCTCGGCGACTAGCGCACAAGCGAAAATCACGGGGAGCGAGATCGAGGACCGCTTTGTACCGTCTTGGCCGTGCATGGAGACGCGCTTGCGAAGCTGGTCCGCAAGACTGTACAGCTTGTCGGCTTCGGGGTGCGGCAGCTTCTCGAACTCAAAGTGCTGGCCGGAGGAGGTGAACTTGAGCGCCCCCGAGTTTGTGAGCTCCCTCCACACCGGCTTGGCCACCTCGCTGCGAAGGAGCTCGGATACGTCGCGCGCGTTCAGGTTTTGCATCCAGGACGAGAAGTTGCCAAAGGCGGTGGGAAGGTTTGAGCACAGGCTCCCTTGCAGCCGGCGCACGCAGGGGTGCGACGAGTCTCGCGTCGAGCACATTAGCCACGGACACTCCTTCGAGCTGTGCGCGACGCACGGCGTCTCGCTGACTCGCTTGCGCTGCTTCTCGCACGCCGCGTTGACGTGCTTGACAAAGTCTCCCACAAGCTGCAGCGTCTGCATGTCGAGGCCCGACAGGTGGCCGATCGTGGGGTAGTAGGAACGCCGAAAGAAGGTACCCCCGGCGAGCACAGCCGACGCGGCCGATGCGTTCATCAGCTCAGAGAGGTCCTTGTTCAGCGAAATGTCGTCGAAGCGCTCCAGAAGACCGACCTCCTCACCCCCTCCGAAGAGCTGCTGCATCGACCCCTCTAGCTGCTTTCGCGCGCGCTCGCTGCACGCCGCGATGCCGCTGGTGCCCCCCACCACCTGGTACATGACGATTCGACAGATTCGCCCGGCCCGCCTCTGGCAGAATCGAGAGACGCGCAGCGTGCGCTGCAGGTACTGCACCGCCGTGTTGGGCTCCGTGACGTGGTGAATGAGGCTGCACCCCAGCGGGCGGGAGTTGCCTTCCGGTCTGCTCCCCACGACGTCGAGACCGGTGCTGAACTTGCCGACCTCGACGATCGCAATGTCCTTCGTGGCGTCGGTGCCGTTGAACTGGTCGATGAAGTCGCCGATCGCGCGCTTCCGCTCATCGGTGCTGGCGTCTCCGGGGACGATGAGCGGGACGGTCGCCGCCTCGACGTCGGCGCCTCCTTTCAGGTAGAGCAGCTTCTCGAACAATTCAAAGCCCTCGTCGGCGGCGATCATGACGAGCTGCCGTGGCTTGAACGAGCCCTCGTGGTCGTTGCGAAAGTACATGACGGTGACCTCGTCGTCCTCGTCGCCGGTGTCGTGCTCAAACGAGAAGTACTCGGGTGTCGTGTCGACCTTGGTCGGCTCGTGGAGCACGAGCTCTTGCACGACCGCGTCCTCCGGCACCTCGTACGTCATGACGCGGTCGACGGCGCATCGGACGGCGTCGTAGACGACAATCTTCGTGTTCCTCACGAGCACCGTACGGGAGGGGTCGTGGCACGGGATGGCCACGATGGCGTCCGCCGCGACCGGGTCCGTCTCGAGGGCTCGGTCGTACTGCACCGGAGAGCTCTTGAGCATGGAGCGCGGCAGATACTCGACGATGTGGGCGGTCCCGTCGGGGAATTGCAAGATGGCGCTGCTCAAGTGGCCCTGCTTGATGCTCGGTCGCGGCGTCGCGCGCACCCCCTCGAGCGACGCGACGTTTGGGAACAGCAGGTTTTCGCGAGGGACCTGCAGCCGAAACGTGACAAGTCCCTGCGAGCTGACGCCTTCGATGGGTGGCTCGATGGACTCGAAGATGACCGGTCCGTCGATGTCGTTGACGATCGGAAGCGGGTTTCTGGCGCGAACGATGGACTCGACGGCGGAATTGAGCTTCGGTATCAGGCGATCGGGCTCCTTGAGCGCCGCATCGTCGAACGCCGCGCGCGTGCTGCCGCTGCTCACCAGGAACGGTATGTTGGCGATGCGACAGTCGGCTTTCGCCTTGTACTTGGCGTCTGGACCCTGATACTTGGCTCGAGGTGCCCCCTTCACGCGCTTTGGTGTGGGAATCTTGTCGAGGTCCACCTGCACCACGTTCACCGACCGGCTGAGCGTCGTACCAAAGAGGCTCGGAAGCATCCTCATCTCCGGATCGATCGCGAGAAAGGCGGTCGTCCCCGTGTAGTAGTTTGCCGAGAGCACGCACCCTTTCCACTTCCACGGCGGGGCGTTGCGGGTGACCATCCGGCAGAGCGCGTCGCCGCGGTCGGTCAGGCCGCCCGTCAGCTTCACAACCTCCTCGAGATTGTCTTGACGCCGGCGCGCCGAGGCAAAGGATGGCTCGGGTGCTCGCTCGGACTCGATTCCGAGCGCCCGCATCCCCTCGGAACGCTCGGCCGGGTTTCCCTCGAGCTGACCGGTCAGGATCTGTATGCCCTTTGTGACCTTGTCCACAAAGTCGTCGCCCGGTTCGAGTGTCGCAACCCTTTCCGTCGGAATACCGACCGTCTTGTGGATTGCCGCCGAGACGACGCTGCAGAGGTCATCGACGTTGGAGTAGGCCTTTTCGAGTGCCTTTTTCGCGGCGGCATCGATCAGAGGCATGAAGAGGGAGCATTCCATGAGATGCTTCTCGTCCTGCACGTTCTCGATCGACTGCGAAGGGCCACTCAGCTCGTCGTCCATGCTATCGTTAAAATCGACATCCTTTTGGCTCTTCTCGAGCGTCGACTCGTCCGTATCGTCGGTGATGCTCGTCTTGTCGAGCGCGTCGACAAGCTCGTCCGCCGACGGCGCTTCCTCCTTTCCCAAGGAGGCGGTTTTGAACAGGCGTGCCAACTCATCCGTGTCTAGCACCTCGCCTTCGGTGACCTCGGTCGTCCGCTCCTCTTCGTAGTCGTCCGGCTTCACAGAAGGCGACCGCGGCGCCTCGTCCGAAAAGGGCGTCCCGGTCAGCGCCACCACCACCTTGCACTTGCTCCGCTGAAGCAGGAGCCGAAACTCGACGGCGTGCTTCTGCGCCAGGGCAAAGTAGGCGCCCGCGCGATTGACCGCCGTCTTGACGTCCATGTCGTAGAGCTCGTGGGCTTCGTCAATAACGATCACGCCGTCCGGATCGTCGAGGACCTCCTGCACCTTTCGATTCCCAAACCCGGTGGGGAGCTCGGCGCCAGGCGGATCGTTCGGGCCCGGCTTGACGACGTCTGCGTATCGGAAATCACAGAAGACCACGCCGTTGAGCACGTCGTCGCCGTACTTCTCGATCAGCTGGCTGTCACGAATCTTGCCGTCCTCGGCCTTGATGTTGGCGAGAAGCTCATCACTCGCCGCAGCGAGTATGCGCGGTCGGTCCTTGTAGTTGTTGAAGACGTTGAGGCAGACGATCGACTTGCCGAGGCCCGGGCGCATCACCACCAGCATCCGCTGGTCCTCGGGGCCCTGCTTGCTGATGAGGTACTGGAGCATGCGCTGAGGCGGATTCAGGGCGGCCATCTGGCCGAGCGAGGGGCATTCCAGCCTAGTGGGCGGGATCGTGTTGAAGTAGGAGCTGACGCGAGCAGTGACCTCGCTGATGTACCCCTCGTCGCCTCGCTTGGTCCGCCACTTGGAGTTCAGCTTCACGTTCTCCGGGTTGAGAAGCCCGTGCACGGCGTCAAAGAGGCGCCGCAGCTCGTCGCCCGTCTTTCCGGGCACGCTGATCTGCTCCTCCAAGAGGATCAGTATCACGTACGCGTACTTGAGCAGTTCCTGCTGCGTCGGCTTCTTCTTGCGGCAGTCCTTGATGAGGCGGTCGCGAATGTAGCAGAGGTGGGCCATAGCGTCCTCGCTGGCCGTGTCGCGGAGCTCGTACGCGAGGTCGAGGAGCTTTTGGACGAGCGTGTACGCGCTACCGGACGTGGTCCCGTCGTTCGGCACGCAGTTCGCGAGCGCGAGGACGCTCTTCGTGTCGAGAATGTCGAGTGCGTTCTCGGCGACTCGTGTTGACAGCGGCTCCTCGAGGCCGATTGGCTTTGAACGCTCACAGCGCGCCTGCTGCAGAAACGCCATCCTTTTACTTGTACTATCGAATATATTTTGCACTCGCGAACCACAAGAATCAGCGATTCATGCGGATGTGACGTTTGTGAGTGTCAGTCGGGAGTATCAGTGTCATTTTGTTATGGGTGTGAGTAAGAAGATGGCGAAACAGTCGAAGCAGGGTCACAAGGTCCCTTGGTGGGAGATTCTCATGATAGTACTGGTCGTTCTGGCCTTGCTCGGGGTGATCGCATGGGTTCTGTTGGCAATTGTCTTCAAGAAGCCGAAACCAACCGTCTGCATTCAAAAGGGATACCCCTCTGGCTCCTACGGGTGGGACTCGCAGAGTGTTGTCAAGACCGTCACCGCCTCCTCGCCGGACGACTGCTTGAATCAGTGCACCACCAATGAAACAAGCCGAATGGCATTCCATGCATTCGAGAAAACCAACAACTGCGAATGCTTTGGTGAGGAGAGTGGTGCATGGCCACCGAAGCACGTCCTGTTCTCATCCACAGACGCGAGCTTTGGGCAGAAACTCAAGAACCGACGCTTCCACCCGCAGGCGAAGTTGGCGTGCGATAAGAAGTGCGACGATTGCGGCGATTCCAACACCTGCATCGGCACGCTGATTTGATTCAGTTCGGACGATTCCATATTTTTTGTGGACAATTTTGGTAAAATGGACGCCGATGACGACGAGTTCTTTGCTGAGCCGCGCCCGTTCGTGGACTCGGTGCGTCATCAGCTGAAGGAGGAGGAAGAGAGGCGTAAGAAGAAGACGCGTGCCAACGAACGCCTCACGTCCCTCGAGGAGGCAACGGACGCCGGTCGACCCGATATCGACCTATCGGACCATGCCCAGAAGTGCGTCGCGATGGACAACATCTTCAAGAACCTCAATATTGGCGAGAGGGGAATCAACCCGTTCACCGGGGCGGACATCAAGAAGGGGCTCGGCGTCTACAACAAGTGGCGCGATCGCTGCAGCACCATCGAGAAGGCCTTGTCGGCGGAGAAGGACTACACGGTCCGCCTCTTCCAGATCGCAAAGCTACAAGGGGACGCCAAGGAGGTCAAGTCCGGGTGCGACGAGGAGGCGCAGGCGCACATCGACGAGGTGGGGAAGAGGGTCGAGGAGCTCATCAAGACTCCGCTCCCAGAGATCACCGAGGACGCTCAGGACTTCTTCGCCAAGCTCACCGAGCTCGAAAAAGAGGCCGTCGCCACCCACGACGCGCTCATAGAGACGTTGCTCACAAAGTGCGACGCCAAGGGCCGCTCGCTCGCCGCGGCGATCGTCCCCTTCTCCTCGCCGGGCTCCGACAAGGGCGGGTGCGGCCGTGAGCCGTACGGGTTTCGGGAGACGGACGACGTCGACAAGGAGAGCATCTCCGTCCTCTGCGTCCTCGAGGAGTCCCCCATCGCCATGTCCCTCCACGTCGGCGACAAGCTCAGCTCTGGGTACGAGGTCATGAAGCGGCAAGACAAGTGGATCCTGATCGGCAAGTCGTCGCAGAGAGAGCGCGAGCCCGACAAGATGGTCGCAAAGGACAAGGTCTCCTCGTCCATCTCCTCCCTGGCGATGATCGGCATCTCGGCGCTGCTCAGCCTCATCATGAACATCCTCAAGTCGATTGCCGACGCGATCGCGGGGGCCATCGCCAAGATCGGAGACTGGATCAAGAACAACAAGCTGAAGACCCTAATGGCCCTGCTCGTGATCGCCCTTCTCGCCCTCATGATGTGGGGCGGGGGATCGGTCGAAGTTCCTCCCACCACCGCGCCTCCC
>MDSY01014213.1_pt1 | contig 12257 bp, 13 predicted proteins | sample 811131 | NCBI WGS metagenome assembly MDSY01 (sample SAMN05326643, study PRJNA326480) | marine metagenome | isolation source: seawater | place: Atlantic Ocean: South West | collected 2010
CGCTCCTACTATGATAACATCATATTTTTCTGTCATGAATTAATTATAAAATTTAATAATGTGGTGGTTTTTTATCTTCTTTATTAATACTAGATTCAATTCCATTATTTAATTCTTCAATTATTTTATTAAAATTTGAAATTTCTTTTTTTAAATTCATAATTTCTTTTTGCTGGGAATAAAGCTCATTACTCATTTGAGATACCTCTTGTTGAAGGAAAGTAATCTGCTCTTCTAATTTTTTAATTAAATCTTGCATATAATCAAAACCTCACTTTATCACTGGTTATTTTTGCTTAATTTTTTGTAAAAAAAGTAATACTTTTTTAAAATTCCTTTTCCAGTAGAATTTGTAATAAATTTTCTTAAGATTAATTTTTTATTTTTTCTTAACATGGTAAGTTTTTTTTTATTTTTTTTAAAATTTGATAAAATTCTTAAAGTTGTGTCTATATTTTTTCCTTTATTTATAAACTTTAAATCATCGAACCACGTGTCTCCTGTTTTATCATTTTTTAAATAATTCAAATAAATTAGAGGCTTATCTCTGCAAATTGCTTCTAAAATAATTGAACTTGCATATGATATTACTATATCTGACCAAATAATTAGTTCTGAAGATTGCATTTCATTTTTATTTATATTAGAGCATTTTGTTGGCCACACATCGCGTGGTTTATAGTTAAGTTTAACTTCTATATTTTTAATTCTTTTTAAATTTTCTAAAAGTTTAAGTGTGAGTGGATATGATATTGAGGTAGGCCTTACAAACAAAGCTACTTTAATTTTTTTATTTCTTTTATTATTACTTTTTTTATAAATTTTTTTTAAAATATTTAACCAAATAATATCAAATCTGGGTGAACCAAATTGAATATATTTTTGAAGATTGAAAATGCTCTTAATTAATCTATAATTATGAAATTTAAATTTATTTGGTGATAAATAAAAAGTGCACTCTTTAAATTTTATACCACTGTTTTTAGCTGATTTAAGGGTATGTAATCCACCATGATTCATTAATAGTGGAATATTTAATTCATTGGAAATTTCTAGTAAAAAATATTTTTTTTTTTTCAACAAGACTTTCATCTATTGAAATAGTTTTTATATTATTTTCTCTTATAAAATTAACTATTTTTTTTTTTGAAATAAAATTTTTATTTTCCCATATATATTTCCAATACCCGTATCCTCTTTTTAAAAAAAAAGATGGTAGAAAAAGTAAACATTTTAAAAAAAATAAATATAGTGAGTTTTTTGAAAAAGTATAAATAGTAAAATTAACTATCTTAATATTTTTTTGTCTTGCCAAAAATTTGTATAATTTAATGTGTTTGAAAGTTTGAATTTTATTGAAATTGCATAAAAAAACTTTGTTTTTTTTTGAAAGTTTAAACATTATAGGAGCCATCATGTCCAAACTAATATACTGATCTATAAAAAATAAATGCATTAATTAATCAATTTAAATATTAATTTTTTCACAGCTATGTGTTTCCTTAAATGAACGAACTTTACAAACATCAACTGTATTAATTTAGTGATTTTCATATGTTATTTTTACTTTGGTTAACTCATTTCCACTCTAAAATTTTTAATTAAATCATTTTTAATAAATTAATTAATATAACATTAAATCTATATAAGATAAATCGGTTAAAATTGTTTGATGAAATGATTTTTTACATATAACTATCAATAATATTTAATGCTATGAATAAAAAAAAACTAGATATAAAAGTTACTGAAAAGGAATTAAAAGTTAATTTCAAAAAACTATATCCTATCTTTAGAACCATAATTGGAGATGGTTTTTTTAAAAGCTTAGAAATTTTAAATGATATTGAAAAAATTAATTTTAAAAAAGTTAAGTCTGGAACAAATGTACTTGATTGGAAAATTCCAAAAGAATGGATGGTTAGTGATGCCTTCATTATTTATAAAGGTAAAAAAATAGTAGATCTTAAGAAACACAATTTGCATATTGTTGGCTATTCAACACCCATTAATAAAACTTTAACTTATGAGCAATTAAAAAAACATCTTTACACATTACCAAAAATTCCAAATGCTATTCCATATGTTCAATCTTACTATGATAAAAAGTGGGGTTTTTGCTTAACTCACAATCAATTTAAAAAACTAGATAAAAAAGGTAAGTATAAAGTTGTAATAAAATCTAGTTTTAAGAATGGATTTTTACACTACAGCGATAACTTAATAAAAGGAAAATCTAAAAAAGAAATTCTTTTATACACATATCTTTGTCATTCTCAAATGGCTAATCATGAACTAGGTGGCCCATTACTCTGGATATATCTTTACAAAATAATTAAGAGTTTAAAAACAAGAAATTATAGCTATCGTTTTGTATGTGCTCCTGAAAACATAGGCGCTGCAACTTTTTTACATTATAATAAAAAAAATGTAAAAAATATTGTTGCAGGATATATCATAAATTGTGTTGGTAATGGCAATATTATTACTTATAAAAAATCGAGAATTGGAAATTCTCTGGCAGATAAAGCAGCTCTTAATGTAATAAATTTTTCAAAATTTAAATCTAAAATAGTAGAATTCTTTCCGGACGGTTCAGACGAAAGGCAGTTTTGCTCACCAGGGTTTAATTTACCTATAGGTCTCGTTATGCGAAAAATGTATGGTGAATTTAAAGAATATCATAATTCTTTAGATAATGAAAAATTTATAAATTTTAAAACTATAATTGAAAGTCTAGATTTATATTTAGATATATTAAATACATTAGAGAATAATTTTATCCCTATTGGAAAAATTCAATACGGTACACCTATGCTATCTAAAATAAAAGACATTGATCTTTACCCAAAAACAATGAATTTTTCATCAAAGCCAAAATCTGATACAATTAAACTAACTTTAGATATTTTAAATAAAGCAGATGGTAATCATGATTTATTAGATATTTGTGCTAAACAATATAAATTAAATGATTATAAATCACTGTATGACAATCTAATTAAATCTAAGTTAATACGTTTAAAATGAATTGTTTGATAATTTGTGGTGATCATCCAAGGAATTATCAAATTATAAATGATTTATTAAAAATAGATTATCTAAATATTATAAATGTTGTTCTTCACAAAAGAGATAACTTAATGCCAAGACCACCAGAAGATTTGGATGATGATATTAAAAGACTTTGGAAATTACATTTTGAAAAAAGATATATTTCAGAAAAAAAAAGATTTACATTTGATATTAATGAATTTCTATCAGAAAAAATAATACCTATTCAAACCGTTGATGAAATACTAGATCCAAAATTACTTAAAATTTTACAAAATCAAAAAATTGATATTTGCTTTTTAAGTGGTGTGCCAATACTTAGTGAAAAAATATTAAAGCTTCTACCAGAATTTACCATTAATCTTCATTTGGGAATAATCCCACATTACAAAGGGTCAATTACAATGTTTTGGCCCTTTTTATTTTTAGAACCCACCATGGCAGGAACAACTTATCATATTGTGGATAAATATGTGGATACAGGTGAAATTCTTCACAACAATGTTCCAGAAATGGAACTAGGTGATGGTATTCACGATATTGCCTCAAAAGCAGTTTTATCAGCGTCTGAGGATATCGCCAAAGTAGTTGATCATGTAAAATATAGAATTAATAAAAAATTATTACCAATTAAAGACTCTTCTTTAAGGTTCAAAGGTAAATTATTTTTAAAATCTGACTGGAAACCTAATATGTTAAAATTTATTTATGAGTTGTTTGATGACAAGATTGTGGACATGTATTTAAAAGGTTTGTTGAAGTGTGAGAAGCCCATTCTAAAAAAATTAAATAAATCTTAGCCCTATTTTTTTTATTGTCCGATCTAGCTATTAATCAATTTTTTTAATATTGAGTTATCTATATCAAATAATGCACTAGCTTTAATAAAGTCATAAAGCGAATAAATACCAAATGATTCATGTTCATTTAAAATAAATATTTCTTTTTTCATAAATTTATTCATTTCCAAATTTTGATAATTCTGATTATAAAAAAATATTCCACCACTAATCTTGTAAAGAGCTGGTATATCTTTTTTTTTTTTTATTTTTTTAGAAAAATTTATTGCATTAATAAATTTTAAGTTATCATTATATAAAAAATTATTCATTTTCATGGTAGAAGCCATTAAGTTAACTTTTCTTTTTTTATATTCTACAAAAATTTTATTAATAGTTTGTGGTGATTTGAAAGGATAGTTTGGTAATAGAACACAGATATTTTTTGACATACCAATAACTTTTTTGTTGATTTTCTTTATCATTAAGTAAAAAGGTTCAGAGGTATTTTTTACTGATATTAATTTTGTATAGGGGTATTTATTAATTAGCTCATTTGCTGATTGAATATCATTAGTAACAAGATAAATATTTTTAAATAAATTAGATTTCTTAGCTGAAATAATGCTGTGTTCTACTAATTTTATTCCCTCTAATTCTAAAAAATTTAAATTATTGATAAAATCACCTTTTTTTCTACAAGGTATAAAACAATCTATTTTACCAATTTTTAATTTCATTATATGCCCTTTTAAAGTCACTTATATGACCAATGTCTATCCATTTATTTCCAATATCAAAAACATTAATATTTTTTGTACTATTAAATAATTCATCCATATTAATAAAGGTTTTTTTGTGTTTTTTAAAAAAATTAATTAAAAATGTTTTTTTTATAATATATATGCCAACATTAATTTTTTTAACTAAAGTTGGCTTTTCTTTAAAGGTTAAACTTTTATTTTTTTTACTCATAACAGCATATGGAATTTTAATTTTATGTGTTTTTATACAAATTGTCATATTTGTTTTTTTTTTGATATGATCATTTATTAATTTTTTATAATCAATTTTTGAAAAAATATCACCATTGATAACAATAAAGTGCTTAGAGTTACTTTGCTCTGAAATAATTTTTAGACAACCAGCTGTACCCATTGGCTCTTTTTCAATTAATAATTTTAATTTTTTTATTTTTTTATTTTTTTTTATAATTACTTTTTTTATAAAATCTTTTTTATAAAAAGCTGATATAAAAATCTTACCCACGTTTGGTGTTTTGATAATATTTGTCAAAGAATAATCGAACGGGCTAATATTATTAGTTGTTAAGAAAGGCTTTGGTATTAAATAGGTAAATGGCTTTAATCTAGATCCATAACCACCACACATTATTACGTAGTCTATTAACATTTTATTTAAAATCAGATTTTTTTAATATTCTGTCTTCCTCTATATCACGTATAGCTTTACTACCTATTATCTTTGATATTTGCTCAGGACTAATGCCGGTCCCAGGTCTTTTCATAATAAGATTTTTTTCTGACAAAATTGTTCCTTTTTTTATCATTATTTTTGTCACAATACTTCTCCTAGCATTAAGTTTTGATTTAATTTCACATTTAAGTAAGTTACGTACTTTTTTATTACCATTGACATCAATTAATGTATTAATATTATTTCTGAAAATCATTAGATCTTTCTTATTCAGAGAATGAAAATGATCATTACCTTTCTTTCCTTTAACGTCACTAAAATGTTTTTCAATAACTTTCGCACCATTCAAGTAAGCACTTGTTAAAATCATCATCGTATCATCTGGCAGCGTATGATCGGAGTAACCTATGACATTACTTTTGAAGTTTTTTGATAAAAATTTTATCCATTCAAGATGTGCGTCAGTTTTTTTTGTTGGGTAACTCAAGATACAATGTAATAAAATTAGTCTAATATTTTTATTTGTTTTATTAATAAATTTTACAGTTTTTTTTATTTCATTAAAAGTAGTAGCTCCTGTAGATAAAATTATTGGTTTATTTTTAGAACATATTTTTTTAATCAACGGAAAATTATTTATATCAGCAGATGCAATTTTAAAAAAAGGTACTAATTTATCCAAATAGTCAACTGCATCTAAATCAAAGGGTGTAGATAGAAAATCAATCTTTATTTTATCACAATAATTTTTTAAAATTTTAAATTCATTAAAACCAAATTTATCAAATTTTTTGAACAAATCATATTGAGATTTTACTGGGACCTCTTTTAAATCCCAATAGTATGGACTTGCTTTGCAGGCTAGTTTTTCAGCTTTATAAGATTGAAATTTAACTGCGTCTGCTCCACCTTCTTTAGCTAACTTAATTATTTTTTTTGCTCTGTTAATATTATTCTCATAATTAACTCCTATTTCTGCTATGAAATAAGGTTGGCTATTATCTGTAATTATTTTGGATCCTAATTTAAAGTTCATTATTTATTAATTTAATTAATTTATTTTTTTTCCTAAAAAAAAATTTTCTTCTTTGTATAAGTTTTTTTCGATATTTGTCATTATAATATATCTTATTTAATTCATTAATAATTATAGACATATCTTTCTTGATGAATTTACCTAATTTTAATCTTTCTAGCTGCACAGCTCTTATTTTTTCTCTTTTTTCAATAGTGTAATGAATAGTTGGGATGCCAATATAACCTAATTCATAAGAAGTATTACCAACAGATGAAATTGCAATGTCTGTCTGTTTGAAAATTTTAGTTATATCTTTGATATTATAAGTTTGTACAGAATTTTTTATATTTTTAATTTTCTTTTTTTTCAATAATTTAATGATTAACTCAAAATTAAACTTAATTTTTTTTTTGTTAGTATCAAGGTAATTTAACAATTTGTTTAGTTGATCGTTACTATCGTTAGCTCCTTGAATTATTAAAATTGTAATTTTTTGGTCTAAGGATGAATAGTTGGCGGAAAATTTAATTTTTTCTATATTTTTTGGAAATATAAAAAATTCTGGACCACTATTCTCTAAATTTAAATCTAATGGATTAATACTGATAGTATTAGGAATGGGTTTTCCTAAATTTTCAAAAATTATTATTTTTTTAGTAGTATTAATTCTACGATATGTTTTTAAATCAAGAATATATAGATCATAATTTTTTTTTATAATTGTAGCAATATTTTTTTTATTTTTAATGTGGAATAACGTAACTTTAAATTTATCTTTTAATAAATCTTTTAATCTTAGAGATCTAAAATAATGACCAGAACCTACTTTATTAGATTTTTCAAATAATATTGCAATTTTTTTCATCATTTTTTATAACAAGTTTTAAGCCTTGTTGAATGTTGGTTTTGGGTTCCCATTTAATAATTTTTTTATTTTTTTGAATAAATGCTTTTGTTAAAGGTAGCTTTGATTTATATGGTTTTTTATATAAATATTTAATTTTTTTATTTAGAAAAAGTTGAATTTTATCATAAATAAATTTTATAGAATAAGATTTACCAGTACCTATCTCAATAGTTCTGTTGCTAATTGTAGTCATTATACTTCTGTAAATTGCTTTTACAAGATCGTCTATAAATATAAAATCTCTTTTATTTTTATGATTATGCAACTTTAATGTTTTACTTTTATTTTTTTTAATTCTAAAAATTGCATCCGAAACAATGAAGCCACGTTTTTGACCAGGTCCATATAAATTAAAGACTCTTAAAATAATTGAGTTTAATCCAATTTCACGTTTTTTAATCAAATAATCTTCACATTTTTTTTTTGCCAATTGATAATTACTATTAACATAAAGTTTTCTTTTATTAAATTTTCCATAACAACTGCTGCTCAAAAATATAATTTTACAATCATTTATTTTTGCGTTTATGCTAATATTTTCTAATATTTTAAGTTGAGTAGATATGCTTATACCTTTTTTTCTCATATCAAAACCTACATGTAGAACATGAGAAATATTTTTATAATCTATACTTCTTTTAAGAATATCTTTTGTTTGAATTTTTATAAAGTTGATATTTTTTTTTTTTAGATATTTAGCTAAATTTTTTCCAACAAATCCTGTTGAGCCAGTAAGAATAATTTTTTTTTTCAATTATATATTGTAAATATCTTTATAAATTTTTTGATTTTTCTTAATCCAAACTATAGTCTTTTTTAATCCTTTTATAAAATTAGTTTTAGGCTTCCATCCTGTTGCTTTATTTAATTTAGTATAATTACTTCTTAAAGAAATTACTTCACTTGATTGCTTTCTCTTTCTAATATTTTCAACAATAATTTTTTTTTTAATTCCTATAATTTTTGAAATTAAATTGTATAATTCTTTGATAGAAATATTGTTATCAGTTCCAACATTATAAGTTTCACCAAATTTTTTCAAGTTATAGATTTTATAATAAGCATCACATAAATCTTCAACAAATGTATAATCTCTTTTTGGCATAAGATTGCCTAATTTCACTTGTTTAATTTTTTTACTATTTAATTGGAATATTATATTTGGGATTACGGCTCTAGCGGATTGTCTAGGTCCATAAGTATTAAATGGTCTTATAATTTTAACAGGGAGATTAAAGGATTTAAAGTAACTCTTGGTAAGTTCATCAGCACTATTTTTTGATGCAGCATAAGGAGACTGAGATTCAGTTGGGTGGTTTTCATCCATAGGTTCATATTTAGAACTTCCATAAACTTCACTCGTTGACGTTATTATTATATTTTTTATTTTATTTTTTTTACAGCTTTCAAGAATATTGTATGTCCCTAAAATATTTGTATTTATATAGGCCAAAGGCGACTTGTAGGAATAAGGTATACCTATCAATGCTGCTAGATGGATTACTGAGTCAACTTTTTTTATTGTATCGTTAACAAAGTCGTAATCTCTAATATCCCCAAGTTCTATTTCTAAATTTTTTTTTTCTCTAAAATTTTCTAACCATCCATAGTTATTTTGGAAGTTATATTTATCTAATACTATTACTTTGATCTTTTTTTTTAAAAAATAATTAGTTAAATTTGATCCTATAAAACCACATCCACCAGTTATAAGTACTGTTTTCATTTAATTAATTGATAAGTTTTGATAATCTTTTATAACTTTATTATAAATATATTTATACATCATGAAAGATAATTTATCTAATTTCGAGAGTAATAAACAGGATATACTTACCGGTTCATCAAAAATTTATTCAAAAGAAAATAAGCCATTTGACAAACATGAGTACATGGCTGAAAATATGCATGAAAATCTAGCTTATAAAAGCTACATAAAACAACATGCAATTAAAGATTTAGATAATAATATTCTCAACACATTTATCGAAAAGTATCATAATTATAGAAAAAATTGGTCTTCACAACCGAGTCAAATATTTAATCAAAATTTTGAAACTTATTTACAAAAAAAAAATGATGTTAAGCCACTTTGTGTTGATATTGAAATAGCTGCTATATGTGACTTAGGATGTCCTCATTGTTTTAGAGAATATATAATCACACCTGATAAAGTTATGGATGAGAAGCTTTATACTTCAATTATTGACAAAGTCGCTGAACTAGGTGTTCCCTCTATAAAATTAAATTGGAGGGGAGAACCATTGCTTCATCCTAAAATAGAAAAATTTATAAGATATGCAAAACATAAAAATATTTTAGATGTTTCCATAAATACTAATGCAACAACTTTAGATGAAACAAAAACAAAAGAATTGATAGAATCTGGACTTGATCAAATAATTTATTCATTTGATGGTGGAACAAAAAAAACCTATGAGAAAATGAGACCTGGAAGATTCCAGAACAATACTTTTGAAAAAGTTTATAGAAATATTAAACAATTTAGTGAAGTTAGAGAAAAAATGAATGTTAAATTTCCTATTACTAAAATTCAAATGGTTATGACAAAAGATACGCGCGAAGAAGTAGAAAATTTTTTTCAACTATTTAATGGAATAGTTGATGATGTTACTGTTACACAATACAATGAAAGAGGTGGTAATATCGAGGATTTAGATGATGTAAAAAAAAATAAACTTATAAATTATCTTCAAAAAAATAATTTACCCTCAAATACACCTTATATAGTTGATGTTGATAATGAAGTATCAATATCAAAAAAAAGACTACCCTGTGAACAGTTATTTCAAAGAATGATGGTAACATTTGATGGAAGTGTTGGAATGTGCTGTCATGACTGGGGTGCACAACATTGCATTGGTTATGTCAGTGAAAAAGCATTTAATATAGACAAAACTATAATTGATTTAGAAGGTAAAATTAAAGGTAATAAAAAAGGATTTGAACTATTAAAAGATGCAAAAAAGCCTAAAAAATTTAATGAACCAGAAAAGAAAATAACATCATTAGATCAAATCTGGAATGGTAAGGAATTAAATAATGTTAGAAAAAAACATTTTCAAAATAAAGTTGATACCGTAGAAGTATGTAAAAATTGTTCTTTTAAAGACACATATGAGTGGGAAAAGATTTCGTAAAGTTTTTTTTATTGCTGAGATTGCAAGTTCGCATAATGGCTCTAAAAAAAATCTTCAAAAAATAGTTAATGAATTAATTAAGACTGATGTCAGTGCAATAAAATTACAAATATTTAATTACAAACAATTAGTTCATAAATCATACAAATATTACAAAATTCTTAAAAGAATTTCTTTACCCAATTCATTTCTTGAAAAAATTATTCAAATTATTTTAAAAGCGAATAAAGAAGTAATACTTGAGCCATTTGATGCTGACAGTTTTGATTTTTGCAAAAAATTTAATAAAGAAATAAGTATTAAGGTGTCTTCATCGGATAATAATAATAAAAAACTTATTAAAAGCTCACTATCAGTGTTCAAAAAAGTTTTTATTTCTATAAGTGGTATGAATTTAATTGATGTTAAAAAAATTATAAAAGAAAATTCAAAAAATAAGAAAATTATTCTTACATATGGGTTTCAATCTTTTCCCACTAAAATTGAAGACTTAAGATTAAATTTTATACGTAATTTAAAAAAAATAAGAAATAAGATTTGTTATGCAGATCATACATCGTCTAATTCTTTAATTGATAATATTTTAACGATTCAACAGGCTATAAAAAATGGATCAATGTTTGTAGAAAAGCATGTAACACTTGATAGAAATAAAGGATATCCAGATAGCGATTCAAGTTTAGAGATAAGTGAATTTAACGATCTTGTAAATTTTTTTAATAAGAAAATACCAAACAAAAATATCATATCAAAAAATGAAAGAAAATATTCTAAGAATATGACACGTAATGCAGTTTTAAAAAAAAAAGTAATTAAAGATAAAATATTTAATATTAATGATGTTTTGTTTTTAAGAACTGGGGAAAAGGGTATCTCTTTTAATGAAATAGAAAGATTTAAAAATCGAATTTATAATAATAATTACAAAGATAATGACATACTCAAAAAAAAATTTTTTTATAAAAAATAATATTGCCTTTTTAATCATTGTAAGGATGACCTCTAAAAGGTTAAAGAATAAAGCAAAACTTAAAATAAATAAATATTCTTTAATAGAAATACTTTTAAAAAGACTTTTAAAAATTTTTCCAAAAGAGCAAATTTATATTTGTACAGCAAATACTGAAAAGGAACTCTATTTAAAAAAAATTTCCTCAAAATACAAAATAAATTTTTTTGCTGGTGATAAAAAAAATATCTTCAAAAGAATTATTGATTTAAGGAAAAAAGTTAAATTTAATCATTTTGTAAGAATTACTGGGGACAATCCTTTTACAGATGCTGAGGCAATAAATAAAATGATTTATTCACATGTAGCAAAAAATAAAGAATACACTTACACAAACTCTTTGCCTGTTGGAACAAAGGCAGAAATAATTTCATTTAAAGCATTGGAGAGAGCTAATGATTTAGCAATAGATAAAAATTCATCAGAATATATGACTTTTTTTTTTAAAAGAAAATTGTTTAAAAGATGCAATATTAAGTTTAAGAAAATATTTAATTTTCAAAATAATCTACACATAACTATAGATACAATTGAAGATTTAATTCTTGCACGTAAATTACTTTACAAACAATCAATTTTTATAAATAGTAATAAGTTAATTATGCTAATGAATTTAGAAAAAAAAAAATTTCTAAAAAAAGACATATTGCCTAAAATTAAGACTGATGAGTACAATGTTGGATTTAAAAAAAATATTTATAACAAAATAATCAAATAAAATTATTAATTAGAAATCAGCTATATTTATTGAGTTTTGAATAAAGAAAATGGAAGTAAACTTTGGAAAATGATACGGGAAGCTGGTGATTATTTACTGGGTTAGTCCAACAACTTGGATGACCTTGAATGACCTTGGTTAACACTAGTTATGCGGACCATTTACAATTTATAA
>MDSY01126214.1_pt1 | contig 12251 bp, 11 predicted proteins | sample 811131 | NCBI WGS metagenome assembly MDSY01 (sample SAMN05326643, study PRJNA326480) | marine metagenome | isolation source: seawater | place: Atlantic Ocean: South West | collected 2010
CGTATTCAAAATCAAACCCATTGTGCTGAAAATACCTTCAACTCCAACTCGCATCTCATAAAATGCCGACGATTTGCGCGACCTGCCTCGTCCTCGCGGCCTGCTCCTACTCGAGTGCGCTCTCGCTCTCGAGCGCGGGCCATGTGCGCGTGCTACCCGCAGTGAGGCCACTCCATGGCACCACGGTGGCCACCCTGCCGCAGATGATCACACCCACGCTCTCGGTGACATCAGCTGCAGCGCGCGCAGGGCCCTTGCGCATGGAGGAGGAGGCGCCCTTTGTGGAGAATTCGATCCGATTCGTGCGCTTCTTCATATCCACCGTCACTGGCCTCATCCTCGGTCTGCTCTCGCCCCTCATGATCTTCACGCGCACGCCCACCCTCGCCGCAATCGGCGGCTCGATAGTGATCGGCATACTCGTCTTCTTCTATCTGACGCTGACCAACATGCAGATGACACCCGTCGAGGTGCAGACGCTGCCTCAGGACCCGTCGATGAACTCAATGCTCAACGACATTTATGGGGACATGAGCCGCTAGAGCCGCGAGCGAATCGCTGTCTTAATGGAGAATAGACGGCTCCGGGTAGGAAGTGTAATAGAATATCTATACGGTACACGTATAACAGTGATGATCTGAAAGCAGCTATAATAGACCACGAATACTGATAGCTGTCTCAGCTGACCAAACATGAGTCGTTGGCAGCGCCTCTACTCCGAGAGCGCCTTCGCTCTAATCTCCGCCGATGCGAGCTGCCTGCTCTTGTGCTCAGCTCATAGCGCACTTCGAGCAAGGCAAACACAGGGCGGTGGTCCGAGGTGCGCATCTGCGAGCATGCATCATATTGAAGCGCCCTGATCGTCTCCGCCCCCCGGCCCTTGTACAAGATACGGTCTGTGTACGCTGGCGCCCGACGCTTCTCACCCGTGTCATACGAGTCGCTCTCCGCATCGAATTTGTAGGTTGGTTTAAATGTGATGGGCGCCTCGACGAAGCCTTTGAAGGCGGATCCCAACGCCTGCTGACGGCGGAGCTGGTCGTTTGCGAGCAACACCTCCCGCATCGACGCCCAGTATGCCTCCTCACCCGCCCACTCGCCCGCCCGCCTCGCACGTGCGCGCACGATCCCGCTCGCAGGCGAGCAGAGGGCCTCGATGGCATTCCTGTTTCCGCGGATTCGGTAGTTTAGATCCCCGAACCACACGACAGCGTCGAAGCATGCACATGCACCCCCTGAAGCATCATCGGCGCCGCTGTTGCCTGGTGGTGGGCGCAACGGCAGCTGCTCATCGATCCGATGGAAGTCTTTATCTCTCTCGTGCACCTTATGTTGATGAGCGCTCAGATGACAATTGATGAGCAACACCGAGGTGCGCCCAAGCTGAAACGAGATGCCGATGCCGCCCTTGTTGCCAAGCTTGTTGCCGATCCCCGTGGCCACGTGCGCCGACTGCACGTGCGACACCAGCGGAAGCAGCTCGCGCTTGATAAAGACAGCGAGGTGGATCGCGGTGAGCGTATGCCTGCAGATTCTCACGTAGCCACTGCCCAATGCTTCATGCAAGCGGGCCTCCCACTTGGCCTTGGAGGAAACGAGCACCGATCGCGAGATGGAACGCTCCGCCTCCTGAGTGCCGATCGCGTACAGCTCGTACTCTCCTTTGCCATTGGGCAAAAAGGGTGCCAAGCGCTCCGGAGGATCCTTCGCATGCATGTTCCACGTTCCCACGTAGATTCGAAGCGAGTGCTCAACAGGCGGTGAATAGTCGACTTTTCCGTCGGTTGCGACGACGCCAGCGCCAGAGCAGCTACCCCCGTCGTCTCCCCAGCAGTCGTCACCAGAAGATGGGCCCGTGAACCCCGTGTCGTCTGTTTGTGTTTGTGATCCGCACGCATCCGCAGATTGACTGATGACGGGTATCGGAGGCGGCGACGCCGGGGTGGCCTGCAAGATCTCTCGCGCGCCTTTCAGTCCAAGCGGTGCTGACGGCGCAGTGCTCGCCGCACGGATCGGCCGGCACATGGCGACCTCCTCAGAACGGTTCAGTCTCGCGGGGCCGTTACACATTTTTTTAAAGGGGTTTCCCATTTCTGTGCAGTTAAAACCCCAGGAATCGCATCGCGACGCGACGACCATGGATGAGGCGCTGCAAAGCATCCTAGGCGCTGGCCTTGTCAAGTCGCAGCCATGCCTGAGCACGATCCTCAAGGTGCTTGAGAACGTGATCGCACAGCCGGACGAGCCCAAGTTCCGTCGCCTGAAGACGAATAACGTCGCAATCCGCTCCAAGATTGTCGACGTTGACGGCGGCGTGCCACTGCTTGTGGCGATCGGCTTCGAGGAGGCGCCCGATGAGCTGTTGCTTCCGGCGGCGCCAGATCCGGACCAGATCCCGACGCTCACCACCGCGCGCGACGCCATCAGCGCCCTCCTCGACGAGGCATGCGAGGCCGAGGGCGCGCCGTTCACTCTGAGCGTCGTCCACGCACACGTGCACGGAGCTCGCTCGTGCTGCGGCGTCGATGGCTCAGGCGAGATGATCGCGAGCGGCGCAATGGACAATCTCATCCGTTTCTGGCGCCGTGGCGACGACCAACCGTGCTTCATCCTCGAAGGGCACGAGGGCGTCAAAGGAACGGACGGAGTGCTCTCCCTGTTCAACCGCGGTTCGCGACAGATCGCCTCCGCTGGCCGAGACGGCAAGATCAACGTGTGGGAGATGCCAGGAGAAGGCGAGGCGGCTCCTACCCTCTCGAGCAAACTTCTTGGCCATGGCGACCAGCGCGGCGCCAAGGTGTCCAACTCGCAAGTCGTCTCAGCCCTCTGCGAGACCGCCGACGGCAGCCTCGTCTCCGCAGGTTGGGATCAGACTGTGCGCGTGTGGTCGAGCGAGGGCGCGGGAGAGGTGATCGGCGGCGATGGTGCATTGGGCTCCCCGGTCACTGCCCTCGCCCTCCTCGCAGACGGCACTCTTGCCTCCGGCTACGGCGACGGCACGGTCCGCCTGTGGCGTTCGTCGGAGGATGGCCTCCGAGCGCATGTGGCGCTCAAAGGCGCCAAGCCGGTGCGGGGCATTTGCGGGCTGGTGGGCGCGTCGCTGGCGCAGGTTGGCAACGATGGCATCGTGCGCATCTGGCGCCAAGGCCAAGCCGATGCTCCGCATACACTCGCCCGGAGCTCGCAAAAGACCAACACATATCTCTACTGCGTCCAAGCGCGACCGCTGCCGCCCCAAGTGTTGCCTGCGACAACGGACGCGTTGGACGGCTTCGAGGTCTTCACCGGAGGCGATGATGGCTGCGTCTGCGTATGGAGGCCCCACGGTGACCAAGCGCTTGCGTGCGTCCAGTCGTTTGGGCTCGCCGGCCCCGTGTTCGCCCTCAGCGCCCTCGGCGGAGGCTCCCTCCTCGCTGCGGCTGACACGGGTGGCCTAGTTCTCCTCTCGCGTGCTCCGTCACGGCTGGCCCCAAAGGAGATCCAGCAGACCCACGCTGCGGCCGCGCAGGCCTACGCAGAGTCCGTCGCTTCGGACGATGAGAGCCCGGAGGCGCCGCCGCCGCCGCCGCAAGCTGCTTCCGCCCAAAGCGCTCGCGGCGGGCAAAGCGGCGGCGGCGGACAGGTGGTAGACGGCGTGCGGTATGACCATGTCTTCCCGGTGGAGATGGGCGGCGGGAAGACGCAGATCTATTGGAATACTGGCGATGAGCCGCGCGAGGTGGCCACGCGGTTCGCGCTCCGCAACCAAGTGCCTCTCGAAGAACTCGATGCTGTGATCAGCTTTATACATACGGCACAAGGGCAGGGGGGCGGCGGCGGCGGCGGTGGCGGCGGCGGCGGGACACAGCAGACGGCCGAAGTGCGGACGGCGATGGTGTCGCAACTCACAGCGATGGGATTCGATAAGGGCGCGGTCGAGGCCTCACTCGAACAGGCAGGCTGGGATGTGGATGCTGCTATGGCATTGCTGGTGGGCAATTAACTGGCAAGTGCAGCAAGAATGGGGCATGTGGCTCCGTAAATATACGCCCGGTCGCTGATTGTCCTTCTTATTTGCCCGTGCACACCGACTTGATGATACCCCGGGTATGCAGTATTGAACGTGTGTCACGGCAATGACACGAATACTTGGATGGGATCTATATAAGAAATTCAAATTGAAATTATAAGAATTACAATTCGAATTATTATGAACCTCGCCCCTTGGGCAACTAGTTGATTGTTTTTATGGTCACGTGTCCAGAGCTCCGGCGAGAACCTTCCCAGACAAGCCGTGGTGCATCCGATGTACCGGTGCACCCACGCGCCCCGGCCCTAGGGTCACGACTCCTGCGCACACGCCACCATCTCCTCATGGTAAGCCTCATCATTGGTGAGGTCCGCCATCGATCCGAACTGGCGCATTGAAGCCATGCAGGCCGCTTTGCCGACCGATGGATCGGTTCGGTCCTCGCCCGCCTGGCTGAGCTGTGCTGCCGCGTACCGTTCGCCCGGAAGACCCCGCTCAAATTCGCGCGTCTCAGTGGATCCCTCGCCTAGCTCGTCACACGGGTCGAGAATGCGGATCGCGGAGCCTTGGTGCGCGGCAACCTTGTGCAGCGCCTCGACGCTTCCACTCATCCTACGGAGGCAAAGGGAGAAGAGGGTTAATCGATAGAGGCGGCCAAACCCGTCATCTGAGCATTTGAACACACGGACGCCTCCGGAGAAGAAAACGCACACAGGATACGCACGGCCATCAGCGGCACATCCCGAGCATCCCGAGGGCTGCGGGCGATACCATGGCGTTTCCTCGGATGCGGTGGGTCTGCTCGCGAGAATGACGTCTTCGATGGTCTCGCTCGCGCCCGCGGCACGGAGCGGCAGCGACGGCTCACAGCTGAGGCCCTGCGGCAAACGTAGTCCATCAGGCGTCAAGGTGGAATACATCGTGGCGGCAAGTGCAGTGTGCGCACACGCGGAGGCCGAGGCAGAGGCTCACCCTTGGAACGACAGAAGACGACACGCCAGTCGAACCCTCGTCGTTCATCTGCTCCTCAGCGTCCAGTGAGCTCGGTCCTGTGCGATGATTTGGATGAATGACTAAACTGAGAACTTAAAGTGTAGAAATGGGAGCGCCCATTTTTCTAGTGTTTCCCACCTTTGCTTTGCCCTGGACGCCACATGTCCTTGCTCCGGCGTCCCGCCGAGGGCGGGGCGAATGGGAAGCGGAAGCGTCCCGCGGGCGCGAACGAGAAGCCCGGGTCGCTCAGCAGCTTCCTGCAGCCGCAGTCAGCGCCGACGGCGGCGTCGGCTCGGCCGCAGCCGGATCTGGCAGCAGCGAGCAGCGCTGCCCGCGCGAGCGTGAGCAGTGCACTGTGGGTGGACTCGCATGAGCCTCGTTCGAGCGCGGAGCTGGCGGTTCATAAGAAGAAGGTCGAGGAGGTCCGCCACTGGCTCGAGAAGACCGACGCCAGCCTACAACTCGGTCTGCCCCCCACGCCCCGTATGCTCGTTGTCACCGGTCCTCCCGGTTGTGGCAAGTCGACCACGCTGCGAGTATTGGCGCGTGAGCTGGGCTTCGAGGTGTGCGAGTGGGTGGAGGCGCGCGCAGAGCGCTGGGTCCCACCCGACGACGACCGCGGCGCCACCTCCAGCTTTGCCCCCCCATACGAGAGCCGCCTCACGCAGTTCTCAACATTCCTCACCGCTGCGATGCGCACGCTCTCGCTCTCTCTGGTGGAGGTGGGTGGTGGTGCGGGGGTGGGTGGAGGGGCGGGAGAGGAGCCGCAGCTGCGCAAGCGCCTCGTCCTCCTCGAGGAGCTCCCAGTGAGCGGCAGCGGTGGCTCTATGGCCACCGAGCTGCAGGCGCGCCAGCGTGCGGTCCTTCGGCATGCCATCGAGCGCACTCGCTTCCCGATCGCGCTGGTGCTGTGCACGGGTGCGGCGACGAGCAACGCGACGCGGGAGCTGGAGCAGCTCATCGGCGATGCCGCCAATGGACCGCTCATCTCCCAGGTGGCCTTCAACCCTGTGGCCGACACTCTCCTCACCAAGGCCCTCAAGCACATTGTCTCGCAGGAGCGGCTACCGATCAGCGCTGAGGCGCTGGCGACAGCGGTGGAGGGCGCGAACGGCGACCTGCGCCACGCGCTCAATTCTCTCCAGCTACAGGCGTCGGGCGTCAAAAAGTCCTGCGGCGCAGCGCAGAAGCACAAGGGCGCCGCTCGCAAGCCTCGCTCGGACGGAGCCGCCAAGGCGGCGAAAGCGAATGGCCTCGCGGGCGCAGCACGCGGAGGTGAGCCGTCCACCACGGTGCGAGATCGTTTCCGGGACCTATTTGGCACGGTGGGCAAGCTGCTCCACCTCCCAGTCAAGCGGGAGAAGCGCAGGCTCGAGCTCGCACAGCAGGCGCAGCAGCTTGGGCAGCAGCCTGGGCAGCAGCAGCCTGGGCAGCAGCAGCGTGGGCAGCAGCAGCGTGGGCAGCAGCAGCTTGGGCTAGAGCTTGGGCAGCGCGCAGAGCAGGAGCAGTGTGAGCCGCAACGGAAGCATGGCGCTTCCCTCGGAGCGCCGGGTGAGTCGCGTGGCGCCGATCCGCTGTATGGGCATGACGGCGCGTGTGCAGCCAGTACCGCCGACGCGCGAGAGGGTGGTCCCCTCGCCAGCCCCGTTGACGAATTCGACCCCGAGGAGATGCTTCGAGAGTCGATACTCGACGAGAACTCCCTGTTGCACTTCTTGCAGCAGAACTACGCCACCTACTTTGAGGAGATCGACGAGCTCGCCGACGCTGCCGAGGGGATGAGCGATGCAGCTCTCTTTCTCGCCAACCAGCGACGCAAGCCGTGGCAAGTCCAGCTCCTCCCGTTTGTCGGCTCGGTGAGCGCACGCTCAGTGGTGACGTGTAACTCGCACCCGGCGCCCTCTCGATTCTCCGCGTGCTCCAAACCACAGAGCTATGAGGTTGAGCGGCGGATCGGTGAGCGCGTGAAGAGAGCGTCCGCCGCATTCCTCGGCCCCTCGCTGAGTACACTCGGATGGGCCGAGCACACCACCCCACGAGAGGCCGCGCCCTATGGGCGGAGGTGGAGTACCGCAGAGCTAGCGACCGACCTGCTTCCGTATATGCGTCTCATCGCAGCGGCTCTGAGCGGCGGCGGCGGAAGGAGTGATGGCGCTTGGGCTTGTGGTGGTAGCAGCGCTATGGGAGGTGGTAGCACCGATGGCGCACCTCTTGGGGGGGCAGGCCCGCCGCCTTCGACGCTAGAGCTGAGCAGTGCACAGCTCGAAATCCTCGGCGAGCTCACAAGCTTCGGAGCTCATCAGCGGCCGTTAGATCCTGCGCTCCTCCTCTCGCGCAAGGCTCCGTTGGCGCGTGCGAACCCATCCTCGCCTGTTGATGAGATTGAAGACGACGACGACTGAGATTACGATGTGGATGTGCGATGACTAGTTTTGGTATTGTTACATGACTCGAGTGGATCGCTGCTTTCGGTGCTTCTTATACCGCGGCGGGCTGCAGCGCTCGGAGGAGGTCCGGGCAGGACGCCGTTCTCGAGACATGGTTGAAGAGGAGAGTCTCCTGGGTGCTGTTGACCGCGACACGACGTTTACGTGAGACAACAACTTTTTGTGCGTGTGTGGTTACTGAGCTATTACACGTTTCAATGAACGCCAAGGTTTTATATTAAAAATAAAAAGGCCGGGAAGGAAACCTTTACATTAAAAAGAACGGGCGAGTCGTCTGTTACGACAAGTCGTTTGTTTGTGCAGGGACCAACGGCCTGCATCGGCCTGCGACTCTGCATGGCTGCTGAGCTGGACGAAGCGGCGCTGCGGGAGAAGTGGTCGCAGCCACGCGAGGAGATGGAGGCTGAGCTCGAAGCGCAGGCATAGAAGCGCGTGCCGCACGACGGCCGTTTGGCAACTTTCTGCTGCGAGCGATACACACTGCGCGATATATTGACCTAGTCGCAACGTTCCTCTGCACCGCAGGCGAATGCAGCGTCCACAGGCCACCAAGTGCCAGCAAAACTCGCCGGAGAGAGCGCCGGAGAGAGTGCCGGAGAGAGCGCCGGAGACAACTGCGACGACGTCAAGATGTGTCCGCAGTGCCAAGGCCATGGTCAGCTCAAAAAGGAGTACGGCTATCGTGTGATGTACGAGCCGTGTGAGCATTGCGACGGCTCGGGCTTGCTGGGCTTCAAGCGCGCGAGCCTGAGGCCTAGCCAGCCTGATTCGCCACCCGTTACCGAGCCGCCGCCTGCTGTAGAACCTCTTTGGATGGCGGAGTGGAGGATCAAAGTGAAGCGGATCGAGAAGTTTGTCGAAGACACAGAGGTATCCTAGACATATCGCAGTCAAAACAGTCCCTTCAATACTGTGGAGCATGAGCACGGGAGGCGTACTCTCGGGCTCCTCTTGTTGTCGACTGGCGAGCGCCTTGCGGGGCGAATCCAACCTTGGTGATTCTCCAATACGACAGCCCCCCAAGTAAGTCGCGCGCGAATTTCCTTTATATGATTTGAGAATACTTTGCTCTGCCTAGGACCCGGAGGTGCTCGAGCGACTGGAGATGGCATTGCGAGAAGGCTCTGGAGAGCTTGATGATGTTTTGGAATCACAGGCGATACCGAAACTGGCAGCAACTGAGCTTGAAGCACGGGTGCTGTTATCCCATCTGTCGGAGCTCGAGTTGGAATCACGTTGGCCAGTGCCTCCCGTCTCAGAGACTGAGGACGCTGAGGCTACAGTTCCAATTGCATCTTCTGGTTCAGTGAAATCGACGAGCGATGTGGTACTCGACGAGGAATGATATATCATCAGCATCATCGATCATGTGAACTGCAGCTTGCGGACGTCAGTGGACGATGCATGTGAATGTCAATGTGCGTACATATATTACATATAGCTATATACGTATCTGTATGTACTTATTTTACATATATGTATTATAGACTTAGATAGTATAATATTAGAATATATACGTGAGATGTCTAGAGCTCCAAAATATATATTGAATAATAATTGATATTGATAGTTATGTCTTATGAGCATGGCCAGTCTTACCTGCATTTTGACACTATCAACTATGAGGATGGTCGACTATGAGGATGGTCCATGGTATTTATGCGATTTTCAATTTCATTTTCGATTTTCATTTTTGTCGCAATACCAATACGAGTCATTCGATCATACATCATTGATCATATAAAAATAAATATTAATATATATATAATTAAATAATGATGACACGATGTATCACATATCTAGTAGTAAGCAATCTCCAAAGTGCCACATCTAGCTCGATCGCCCATCCCCTCCTCCTGCGGCCTCTCGCCTGAGCGCCTTGAGCGCCTTCTGCTCTGCACGAAAAAACGCCTCCTTCTCGCGCCTCTTGACGAAACGTCGTGGCAGCCCGACTTCGATGGCGGCTTCCCACGTCATTCCCGAGTGGACCGCCGCGAGGATCTGGACCACCATGAAGGGTGCGAGAATCGGGTGCACATTCCCCTTGGGTGCAAACTCGCGGAGAGGCAGCCGCCGCGCCTGGATCCGCCGCTCATGCGCGCGGGATGCGGTGAGACCTTTGATGACAGATCTATCGATGATTCCGCCAATCACCAGCACCCCTTTACCTGGCTCCGGCAGGTCGAGGAGGGGCCGCGTCGCGTCGGGCGTCAGCCACACGAGCTGGTGGGTAGGCCAGCACTCCTCGGCCGTGAGATCAGATCTCGGGATGGCATCCCACTGCCGCCAGCTGCCATCGCACGGCAGCTGATCTGGGTGGAGGAGCGCGTCGCGGATCCCTGTGAGCTGTAGGTCTAGTGGCCGCTCTGCTTGCAGATTGGCAGCGTACGAGCGCACGATCTGCACGCTCAGGCTCCTTCGCTCGAAGGCATTCATCTGGCCTCCAAAGGAGCACTCGATGGCGACTGAGACGGCGGCGCTACGATCGATGCAGCTGCTGGTGGAGCTGATGGTGGCGCTGCTGGTGGCGCTGATGGTGGCGCTGCTGGTGGCGCTGCTGGTGGCGCCGCTGGTGGCGCTGCTGGCGCTGGCGCTGCTGCTGCTGCTGGCGCTGCTGCTGCTGCTGGCGCTGCTGCTGCTGCTACTGCTATACGCCTTCCTATCTGCACTGGCCGTCGCGCGGCGTATGCATGGCCGGACCAGGATGCGCGCCCGGCCCAACCACATCGCGGCAGCTCTGCTCCTCTTCCTGAAGGCCGTTGCGATCGCCGCTTCTACGTGCGTTGCGGCGGTCGGCAGAGTATGTTGGAGGCGAGCGATTTCATCACGCCATCGTCAGCTTTAAAAAAAAGGATGCTCGAGTTGGAAATAGTGTGTACTACCGTAAAATAGACCCCTCCCCAAGAATGAAGATTTTATTTCGCGGGCTAATTGCATACAATAACTGTATCTTGTGCGAGAACACGGGGGAATTCGTTTTATTCATTCGCAAATGATGCGGCAGCTCCTGGTGCTCGTCGCGTTCGCGGGCGCGGCCGCGGCCAACGAGGGCGTGGTCTGCATGGCGTCGCCAGCAGAGAAGGTACTGCTCTGCAGCGCTCTGCCCACCACGGGTCTGCTCGCTGTCCATGCCGAGGGCCAGGCTCCCTTCCGTGCGGAGACGCTCTACCTGCTGGGTGACGGCTCCCTCTGCGAGGTGTCGACTCCGTGGTTCAAGCGCGAGGTGTCGACTCCGTGGTTCAAGCGCGAGGTATCGACGCCGTGGCTCGTGCGTTGCGCCAGCCGCGCGCAGTACGGGCGTCTCAAGTTCAAGGCTCGCCTCGACGAGCGCTCCTTCTTCGACAAGTTCGTCGCCGCCATCACCTCGACGGAAGGGCAGCTTCTGATGCTTGTCGCGTTCTCCGTCACGCTGGGACTGCTGGTTCTCCCCGCGACGTTCTCCCTTGGCGGTACGGGATCGGAGACCACCTTCGTCTCTAGCCTCCTCCATCTCGCCGGCTCCTGGTGGTTCCCGTGGCTCGCCGCCGCCGCCACCGCCGCCAACATGTTCACGCTCATCTTCACGACGGCGACCGTGGCGCTCTTTCTGGCCGCGCTCCTTGCGAAGCCTTCCCGCTGGTGGGGCACTGCGCTGCTCAACGCTGCTGGCGCCACCGCGGGAAGCGCCCTTATTCTCGCGCTCGTCGAGACGCAGGGCGACGGCTTCATCGCCGAGAGCTTCCCTACGCTGCTCGCGTCGGAGATGTGGGCCAAGTCGCTCGGGTGGATGGAGACCTACGGCATCGCTGGCATGCTCCTCGTCTCGAGCCTCCCGCTCATCCTCCACCCGGTCATCTTCTTCGGACTTCTCGTCGAGATGCCCCGTATCCAGATCCTTACCATCATCTTCACCGGAAGGGTTGTCAAGTATTCCGTCATGGGCTGGATTGCGGTCCACGCGCCCAACGCTCTCCGATTCTTTGGTATCAAGGCCTCCCTCTTCGAGCTTGCCTCCAGTGCCACCGTGGACGATCAGAAGTCGCCCTCGCGCACCTTCCCCCTCGTCCCTCCGAAGATTATCGAATCGCCAGCTGCGGTGCCTCTGGTCGGAGCTGTCAAAGCGCCGAGGCCCTCCGACGAACTCATGCGCTCCTCGGGATTGAGCGCTGCGTCCGTCGACTCCTCAGTCGGCTCGCAGAGCCCGCGGCTCTCCAAGGCGGAGGCCAAGCTGGCCAAGAAGATGGAGAAGATGGAGAAGAAGAAGCAGAAGAAGATGAAGGGGATCGAGGTGTCCATCTGAGCATGCGACACGCCGAGACGAGCATCTATCCCCAGTTGATCGTCTGCTGCTCAACTTGAGCGCTTCTTCGAGGGAGCTTCAGCTTCGAGCTTGCGCATGTTTAGATTTTGCATTTTCCGATTTTGGAATGCTCTTCAAGGAGCCCATGTTTAATAGTACATGCGTGTCTAGCTTAGCTCGTCGTCCAGCTGCCATGGTTAGTTCGTTCATGTTCGTCGGTAGAGTAACACAGATTGTATACATACTTTTTCAGGCATCTTATCTTTGTTAGTTTGTTTTCAGAAATCAAATGGAAATGCCGAATCCAAATGGTAAAATCGTTTTTTAAGTTTTCATTAGCGGTAAATGTTTGCCTGCGTGTCTTGTGTCTGTGGTTCGTCCCCCGTTTGACTTTTATATAAATAACTAAGGGAGAGTAAGGGTACCGGATGATTTTCTCCCTCCTCCTTCTGCCCAGCAAACTCACTTGATTGAGTCTGATCAAGGGAACTCCCCCGCTTAGAGGGGTTGTCCCCTTTTTCCC
>MDSY01003410.1_pt1 | contig 12250 bp, 19 predicted proteins | sample 811131 | NCBI WGS metagenome assembly MDSY01 (sample SAMN05326643, study PRJNA326480) | marine metagenome | isolation source: seawater | place: Atlantic Ocean: South West | collected 2010
CATCACTCTTCTCTTCTTTGTCTTGCATGTCCTTACCAGGTGTGAGAGAGACTTTCCCAGAAACAACATCTTTCAAGTGAGCCCAGGTTTTCGGACCAACAACACCATCAACTCCGTCCCGGCCCGGGCCAGTGTTTCCAAGCGCAGCTTTCTTGGCGCCGAGCTTCTTTAGAATGTCTCTTTGAAATCTTTTAACGGCATCTTTTGTTTTAGGGCCATATTTTCCGTCAATCCCATAAGCTTCGTATTCCTCTTCCTTCACTTGTTCCGATAAAATCGAAAACTTTCTGAAATTCTCTAGGATTAATCCAAAATTGTTTTGATCTAAAGCTGATTCCTTGATTTTTGTTCTGCCGGTTGGGTCATCCATGAGGCCCCCGGAGGCGGGGATGCTGGAGCCAAACGGAGTAATCATACCTTTTTTACCTACGTGATATCCAGAATTTGTCAAATTAACTTGCAACTTAGTAACGGCGGCCTTTAGGTCTGTCATTCCCATTGCACGCGCAGCGATTCTTGCCAGTCGGTAATTTCCAACTCCGCCGGTAGCTCTACCTCCTCCACCAGACGGCCGCACTTTTCCGCCGCCGCCTCCAGAAGGCCGAACCTTCTTTTTGTCGGTTTTAGCATCCATCGAAAAACTACCTCTTAAATACGCGGCAACTTGCACTAATTTATCGACCATCTCTTGAGCGCCTTGCTCGCGGTCATAGTTAGTAGCCACAGCTTGCTTCTTCATTCTTTTCAGTTCACTTCTTAATTTCGATGAAGAATATGACATTATCGAGATCACTACCTGTTCTGGAGTCGTGTTTAGCACTGCTGCAGCATATGTTATTTCTTTACGTTTTTCAAAATCTTTTGTAACTGCGCTGACTTCTTGCTTTGCCCTGTTTCTTACGTCAATAAAAAATTTCTTAACTTCTTGACAACTTGGGCCACCCTTCGCATCACCAGGCTTGTTCGCATTCTTTCTACACCAGCCGACGATTGATTCCAGCGGCCAAACAGCCCAGCAGTGGGTCGGAAGAGATCTCCTAAGGTCCGCAACTATTTCTTTGCATGATAACTTAAAATCCTTGGCATAAGCATGGTTACCAGTAAGTGCATCCCAAGCAAGTCCGCTAATGTTTGTTCCGGCATTTTTGTTGGCTATTTCATCATAAACTTTATACCAACCCACCGCACCAGCGACGAGTACCGTAACCTTAAATCCAAGAATAGCTCCAACAGTCTTTCCTAGCCCGCCTGATGCCGCAGCCGTACCTACCGCTCCGCGGAGAGCAAGCTGGGTACCCACGCGTTTCACACCAGTCTTGGCAGCCTCTTTGCCCGCTTGCCGGACTGCCAGTTGTCCGCCACCCTGGCCCGCTGCTCTTGCACCTTGTGCACCTGTTCCGCCTGCGGCACCACCGCCGCCTGCGGCTCCTCCCCCTCCAGCACCACCAGCGGCGCTAGAGACTGCTGTGGCAGCGCCTTTCGCGAGATTAACCGCGTTTTTGATCTGTTTCAGTTGTTGAGGTGAAACTGTTTTGCCCTTATAAGTTCCTGTCTTAGCAATCTTTTGCAGGGTCTTCATGGTGCTACCACCGTCGCCGCCCTTTTTGGCATGACTGAGTAGAGATTGAATTGTGTTACGCAAAGCCTCCGCCGGCGTTTTTGTCTGCTTTAGCCTGCCCCACTGATCCACCTCCGCCTGTTCTTTCAGGAGAAATTCTAAAATTGTGAAAAGCTGATCTGGGTTTAAAAGATGTATTTTTTTCTCGTAAAGGTCAGGTCGCCTTAAGCAAACTTCCTCTAACAAAAAAGAACTAAAACCGCACTCGTTACATGTAGCTAATTCCCAAATTCTTTCATCAGTATTCTTTTGAAAAATCTCATTGATCTGTTCATGAAGAGAATTCCAGTTTTGAAAATTTGTCATCATTAATTTAAAATTATTCTTGTTTTTATCTGTTTTTTTTGTTGTAATCACGGCTTGTTTCTCCTTAAAGTGCGTTATCAATAATTTAAACGACAGAATAAATAGTTTTTTGCGCAAACAAATAACTATTTTTCAATTAATCTTGATTTTTATTTCTTTATTCTTTAAATAAACGGTGGATCCAACGGTGATTTTGTTTTTTTGAAACCAACCTCTATTGACCTCTAATGCTGCTGCCGCAGGATTTTGTGATTTTATCTTTTCCTCACTTTGAGGCTCTAAGTCTAAAATTTCTTTTATTTTATTATCTTTACCTATAAAAGCGATAGATAAAGGAATGGATGTGTTTTTCATCCAGAAGGTCAGCGGGGTCGAGTCTCCTGAAAACAAGAAAAGCATTCCTTCATTTTCTGACAAAGCCTCTCTATTCATTAGACCCCTTCTTCGTTCATCTGGGGTGCAAGCTACTTCTACCCATAAAGTAGAGTTGTCTATTTTAATCTTCTTTTTTTTCATTATTGTATTGAAGTATTTGAATTAGTTGTTCCATTTGAACGCGCATTCTATCCATGCTCTTTTCAAATCTTTCTCTAATCTCGGGGTTTTTTATCTGTTCTAGTTCTGATTTTTTTTGATTTATAAAATCTTCTAATTCTTTCCTGAAGGCGTCTTCTGTTTCTTTATCTATTAAGCTCATTTTAAATCCTTATTATTTAATAAATAGTCTACAATTTTATGCAGACCTATTTTTGAAGCGAGAATGTTTCCCTTTTTATCAATATGAATCATTAACGGTATAGATTTTTCTTCCATCGATTGCATAAGATAGCGGACCCATTTTTCATCAACATTAACATAATAAACTTTATTTTTTATACTTTTTATTTCTTTAACAACTCTCTTAGTAATTTTACATGCCTGGCACCAATTAGCATCAAAAATCATAATAATTTCTTGTTTACCTAATAATTTCTCAAATTTGTCTCTTGAGATGTGCTCAAAGCCACGACGGTGCACTTCTTCCCCATTATAGTGCACAATGAGTTGTGTTTGGGAGTTGCTGGGTTTCTGGTTTGGTTGAAAACTAGCACAGGCAAAAATTGTTAAGGTAGTAACAATACTTAAAAAAAAGCTCTTCATTTTGTGATCCTCTAAAAATAACTAGAAGTATTTAAAAACTTTTCTCATTTTGGTTGACAATAAGCATTTGGTTTGTTATTATATATCTATGATAAAAAATTTATTACTTTTAGTAGGCATCGCAATAATCATTTTCCCTGCTATAGGCAACAGCCCCATAGCAAAAAGCTCAATCTTGTTTGATTTTACCAACTTAAACGAGAAAGTAACTTCAAAGAAACAAATAGATGAAATTTTTTCAAAGTTTCGGACAATACCAGCTTCAAAACTTACAAAACATTATCTTTTAGAAAGCGGGTTAAGTGCAAAAAAATATAAATACGCTCGAAAAAACAAAAAGTTTTATCTGATACCTGTAGGAAAACTTCCAACAAAAATTTTAGGGAACAATCGCTTAAAAGACATAATTTCGAAGGGCCCCGAAATAGATGGCTGCATTCCTCTTTTAATTGACAAAAGAGTATTATATAAATATATTGAAATGTATCAGCTTTTAAAGAAGGAGGGTTACAACCCTGATGATATACGAATCACCGCAGGTCACAGACACCCGGCACACAACGATGAAGCCGGTGGAGCATACACAAGTAAACATATTATAGGCCAGGCTTTAGACTTTGATGTTGGGGACATTAACAACAATGGTGTCGCTAACATTGAGGATAAAATGATCGTTTATAAAATTTTGAATAGAAAAGTGATTAAATCCAAAGGCGGGATTGGAAAGTATTCCTGGCACCCTCATGGATTACACATCGATGTCAGAGGTCACAGAGCAAGGTGGGATAGTTTTAGTAGAAAGAAATAAAACTATTCTGGCTCTTTCTCATCCCAAGAGGCCCCGCCGACGCCGGCTCTCTTTAAAGCTGCATCAACGGCCTGTTGATCAGAAGGGTCAACCTGTTCAACTTTACTACTATCTACACGCTTAAGTAAGTCTGCAGCACTGATTCCAGTGATTCCTCTTGCTGCAAGCTTTTTAAAATATTTATCTCTCGCACCGTCGGAGGCTTTTTTGAAATCTAGAAAGTCTTGATAATTTAAAACAGTTTTTCCGTCTTCTGGAAGCACAAATAACCTAGAACCACCTTTCTCAGTTGAAATTAGTGACCTGAACTTTTTTAAGCCCGAAGGAGATAAATTTATGCAACCATAGCTTCCAACTTTTTTGATTGTTGCCTGTACTTTACTATTGTTAGGATCCGTATCAAAAATTTTCGACGCTTTCTTTAGTTGCCTAAGTCTAGATTTTATACCTGTACCGTGAATGGCTGAACTATCTTCGGGATTCATTGGATCTTCAATGTAAATAACTGCCTCACCATAACCCTTTTTGTCTTTTTTTGTTTTCGTCTCCCAAGTACTAGTGATGTCGGAAATACCAGATGAGGTCACTCGTCCTCCTTTTTTATTTATATAAGCTAGCCATGCATTAAATGCTTTATTTTGAAAATCAATCACATCGTTTGAGTTGCCAGTTTCTTCTTCTTTTTGTTTTAATTGTTGCCACTTCTTAAGAAGGCCAAATTTTTCGAAAAATCTAGCATAACCAAATTTTTGTTCATCACCCTTATGCATACCAGTTATAACTGGCATAGCAGCTAACAACTTCGGGCCCGCTCCGGGATATGCTTCCTTATTGGAAAAAATATACATTCTTCTATTCGCATCATCAACAACTACGAACGGTGCTTTCATTTGTGGTAAATATTGCTCAACATGTTTAAGTTGACCTTGCAACTGTGCTGGCATAGACCCAAAAGTTGGCAAAATCTCACCTTTTGAATCGATTGTTGTCCCTTTGCCTCTTGACGAATCTCTATATAGATAAGAAACGTTAGAGCCTTTATGCTTTTTGTAATATTGTCTTAACAATGCGCGTACGACGCTTCCCCCTGCACATTGATCGATTTTCATTCCCGATGTTTTTTCCTGAAAAAATTGGATAGCTCCTCTAGTTTTATTTCCGCATACCCCGTCGACAACTAGTCTCCCCTGTTTACCGTAACCAGGTAAACCCGGGTTAACATAATTTAAAAGATTTTGCAACATTTTCATTCGAATCTTTTGTGGGACCCTTTTAACACCAATTTTTGAAAGCTCCTGATTAAGCACTGCAGAACCTGAGCCTCCAAGGCAGCTCCAACAGCCTTTTCTTATTCTTTTTTTACTCTTGTACATTCCGGTTGTTGGAGTTTGTTCGCAGCGCGCCATGGCACCGGCTATGCCACCAGGCTCAGAAGCTAACCATTCTTGACATTCAGGCGACTGCATGTTTTCAGGCTTCAAACAATGAGCACATTTATCTTTCAAAGGAAGATCGCGAATGTCTGGTAACTCCACTTTATCGCTAAAAAAGCCTTTGATTCTATCTACCAATGAACCTCCCTTGCCAGCCGCGCGGTCGGCAGCAGCCCGAGCGGCGCTTTTTGCTTGCATTTTCTTCATAGTATCCATGTGACCCGACCAATCAAAATTTTGCTCTTCAAGGTTGGAAAACTCTTCTTCAATTATTTTTTTTATTTTTTCTTCTTCAAGCTTAGAAAGTAATTTTTTGTTTTGCTTGAAATAAATTTCGAAAATTTCATTAGACATTTATAAGAACCCCTTTAATACGTAATAAATAGTGTGCTTTTTAATTCAAAGACAATTTCTCAGAATTAGAGATCTATTATTATAACTCTTTTTTCTTTTTTCTCGGAAACTTGATCGTCTTCAAGTGGTATTCCCCAATTATCAATGTATAACGGAACCAACAAATCATTTTCATCTTTTTCTTTCTTCTCTTCATTAATAAGTAAATCGATTATCCACTCCATGTTATCCCCCCGTCGCGCACCGCGCGAATTTTTTCGGTATTTTTTTTATCTTACCTTACACTAACTATAAGCTTTAAACTCAAAATTTGCTTATTTGTTGTTTTTTTGTAGCATTTGCAGTTGCATTTCTTGTGTCATTGTTGTTTTTATTTTTTCAACTAAATCAGGAGGCATGTAATCGCTATTCAAGGCGACTAATTTGCCACCGCTAATTTTCCTTAAATATTTAAATCCGTCGATAATACTCGAAGGTTTACGGAGATTGCTACTCCAAACGTTTGGCCAAAATGCATTTTTATTTAAAATGAATGTATTATTTTTATTTTTTTTGTGGATTTTTGAAAGACAACGATCGGAGGCCTCACCTCGATTTGATTCAATCATTGAAATACATTGATCAAAAGAGCTGCTATGAATAGCACAAGCATAAACCCCAGCAACGTCAGAAGTGTTGTTAAAAAAATCATCAAATTTAGTTAAATGATGACTCCTGGAATGGACATTCCCTCCAAGATAAATAAAAGACCAATTATCAGGAAAATAAAAATCTTTCATAATCTCACTGAAGGATGCATCAGGGATAACATCATCTTCTAAAATTAAGATTTTTTCATAACCTCTTGCTTTGGCATCTTTGATTGCTTTAACGTGACTCATGCCCGTAGCTATCTGGCCTCTGCAATTCGCGAATCTTGCATGGGCATTCTTAGGTAACAAAGAATAAATCATCTTAACACTAATATCAGTTGAGCCATCAATAGCTCTAATTCTTTTAAAAGAAAAGTCTAAACCATCGGCCATTTTATAAAAACGGGTAAGGCGCTGTGTATCCTTAGCTAAGTTAATACAGTAAATCTCATCAAAATGGTCATTTAAACTCATTAATTAACTCCAGTTCATGAATTTTTATTCTTGTGTTTGGTCGGTACCGGCCTTGCCTCGGATGAATTCCTCAACCGCTTGTATTCTTTCTCTGAGTTCTTGTTCACGTTCAGCTAATGTTCTCAGCGCTTCGCCCCATTGCCGCAGGTGTTCTCTAGCAGTAGGCCAGTCATCTAGGACGGGATCGTCACTCATGGTGATCTCTGGGCCAAGTTGCTCCTGCAGCTTCGGCTTCTTCAACTTCATCGCACCGATGTTGGTATCGAATCTAACTACATATGCGGTACCGCCACCCCTGTATTGGTCCTCACTAATAACTTCAATGTTTCTAACACCTAACTGTCTAAGAAGTCGTGACTGGCGCGCGCCGAGGGCTTCCTTAAGCGCTTCTACAACGGGGTGGACTGTCCCAGGTTCTGGCTCTGGCTCCCACCCTTGCTCAACAAGCTCTTCTAGCTCTTCTTTTATAATATTCTGTAAAATTTTTTTGGTGTTTTTCATGAGGGGTCTCCTTTCTAACGTTGACGCGATCGCAACTTTCTTACTTCTGAAATAAGTCTATTAACTTTCTTCTTGAGACGCCTGGTTTCGTCAAACTTTTCAAATGCGCGCTGGCTTCCAGTATCACACTTAAGCTTATCTGTTCCACGGCAAGGCGCCTCACCTTCCTTCGAAGGTGCATATGGTTTACCACCGTCTGATGGGAAGCACTTTACTTGACTTTCCTTGCACCCCGGCATCCCGGACGCCTTGGCCTTTATTTGCTCTTCGGGGGATTTTTTAGGTTCTTCACTTAAGATTCTCTTAAGTTCTTCATATATCATTCTTTGTAAATATTTTTTGGTGATTTTCATGGGGACCTCCTTTAAACTAGACAAAAATCTCACGCACGTATAACTTAATTAGTTATTAGTAAAAAGAAACCCTTAATTCTGGAAAATTTGTCTGGGTATCACGAACGTATCTAGCGCGCCTACATCCACCTACATGTAGTATAGGACTTACATTCGGCTACATGTGGTATGGGGGGGGAGGGGTACCCCCACCCTCCTACATGTAAGTTTCTGTCCTACATTTAATTACTTTTACTTACAAGTTAAAAAATTAACTGTAACCTTTTGTCCTACCTTGTCCCACATCCTACATGTATGCTGATGTAGTATTATTATTTACTTCTCCCGACCTTTACCTACACGTCTTGTAAGTGTGCGAAATCATTGAGCTTATCGCATACGACACTTCGTCGAGTTGCCTTCGACACTCCGTCGAGTAGGTTGATGTGTGATGGTGTAGGTAAGTGTAGGTAAACGTAGTCGAGTTACCTACCGTTAGTAAATGCACACCAAAAAAAAAGTAAAAAAAAATAAAAAAAATGAAAAAAAAGTCTGCCTACATGTCGGTTTTTGTGCCGACAGCGTACACCTTTGGCTACCTTTCCTGACGTGTGGGTGCTCTAAGTATGCGGAATTATTGAAGTTCTTACGGTCACGTTTTATAATTGGTGGTCGAGCGGATTTCCTTAATGATTTCAAGGACTTACTACCAACAATTAGGAGGTTCGGGAAAAATATGTTATAATATACACATAACGAAGCGGGAATGGTTCCCGCCTCTACATCGCGCGCGGGGTTCGCGCGCATTTACCCGCACGGCTACACGTGCATCTATGAAAGGAGCCTACCATGGCTTTACGACGACAGAAGAATAACATTGTTAACCTTGCCCTAGTTATCGCGAACGAAGACGAGAAGGCTGGCATGACCATTGACCAGACCATTCTCAATGGTAAGTCCGCAGCGGTATCGTTCCGCCTTGTGAACGGTGGACGCAAGTCCGCAGCCGTCAAGCTGGACCGCGCAGCTTGTGAGGATTTGTTAGAAGCGGTAACTGAAATCCTCGCCACCGATGGTGATTTCTAGTCCATCGGTTGACCTCGGCACGTCGTAAAACTGCCGATTTCACTTCCACCACTATAACAAAGGTATAATATGCGAATAGAAGAGTCAAAAGAAAATTATGTTGCTGTCACCTTCAAGGGTGCGCAGTACATTTGTGTCGAAAACAGCCAGCGCGCGCGGCTATTGAATGAAGCTGAGATGGCGTGGCGCCTAGGCTATGATGATATGTGCGTCGATTTACACTTGCGAGCGCTCAAGGCGCCTGGTTGCGCTCTTGAACATCGATTGGGGGTGCGTCATGCGTAAGGCAACGAATCGACCTCGACGACCCAAGACCGTCTCAAGTGCATGGTCGAAGACCAAACGCAAGTAGACCTACACTCACCTACACCCGACTACATCCGTAGTCGGGTTTTCTTTTACCCTCTATACCTACATCTCCCTACAGGTAGGATAAAGTAGGAGATACGCATACCTTCAACCACAATACCCTACCTGTAGGTTCGACACCCACACATGCGCCACTTGGCCTACATGTGCTGCTCCTCCCTACATCACCCTACATGTGGGTGCTTTGCCTACACCGGCTACGTGCCTGTCGTGTAGGTCTTTATACTACATCACCCTACTCTGTGATGTGCGTTATTAAACTAACGCTACGCATTGGTTCCAATAATAAATTAACGCCCATTCGGATGGGTAGGGCGCAATGTGCTGCCAGTACAACTCGATCATCGTTCCAATATCTCCACACGTTAGCATAATAACACCTTTTTTTTTGTGGGCGTGCGTTTTTTTACGTTGACAAGTGAATCGTGTATGTATTTAATACCACGCCTTTCCACCTGTTACCACTAAAGCCCACAAGCATTTTCTTTTATTTCATGTATAAAAGAATTTTTCTACAAAGTTTATATAACCTTGTTACACTTTTCTATTTCTTCTTTGTCTTAGACCAAGCAGACGACACCGAAGAGTTTTTTTTGCGTCTAGTCATCTTGACCACCAGTATGGTTTGGATCAACTAAGATAACTTTACCATCTAAATCGTGTGTCTTGCACCAGCGCTGGTCACCATTGGACCATTGAACTAGGGTTTCGTGTCCCCCTCTGCGTTGGGCTAGGCAAAGCCCGTTCTTGTGTCGGTAGTCTGAATTTGAATTTGAATTTACAAACATCTTATTTTTGTCCTCTCGCAATGTCGTATTGTACTGTTGTGATTCTTCTGTTTACTATAGCTCTACTTGCTATGTAACTTGAGTGCCTTAGATAAGGAATGGTTCTTGTACTGAAAAGCAATTTTCTTTTTATCCTCGCAAAATAAAAGTAAAGTGGGGGGTTGATTATTGAAAGTAAGGCTCAACCCCTTATAAAAGCCTTATACGATTTATGCGTCTTCCTTGGAAAGCACTTCGTTTAGTGCTTCCTGAAGATCTCCGAGTGCAGCTCGGTCGAGCTTGACTGCCGCCGATCGTTGCTTGCCATTGATAAGTCGAACGCTTACGCCCTGTGACTCACCATTGACTAGGGTTTGATCAAGGACAATTCCCGCGGGCTTTTGCTTGCTGCCCTCTACTGCCTCGTTCATGATGGTGAAACCAAGATTTTGAATGTTACTTACGATACGCTTCATGATATTTACCCTTTCGAGGTATTGTGGGCATATGCCCGTTTGGTTGTTGAGAGTGAAAGCCAATCCCTCATTCTCAATACAAGTATTATCTCAAATTTCGGTAGAAAAGTCAAGAACTATTTTACTACCTTGTGTGTTTTTATTTTAGTGTCGCGGCTACTGTCACACTGGATCCGCTGAGTATGCCTCAAGTTTAATTGATTCGTTGCTTGGCAACCAACCCATCCTTTCACAAACTGTGCGAAAGAAACTGTCTGGGTATCCTTTGTAATTATGGTTACGACAAGTCGTTCCGTAGTCAAAACCATCTAACTGCCCACCGTCTCCGCCTTGGGCCATGTTGATGTATTGTTGTTCAATTTCTCTTATCATAGAAGTGGTAGCCATCGTTCCATGTGAGCGCATCGCCTGAAAGTGTTTAACCATTTGATCTACTGTTCTCATTGTATGCTCCTAATGAATCCATCCAAAGTAAATGCAAGCAAACAAACCACCAACAATAAAGAAGTCCGATGCCAAGTCCATCCCTGGACGAGAAGCCTGTCTGTAAAAATACGCTTTAATCTTATTCATTTTTCAATACCCTTTCGTGTACCTTTTCTAATCTCCATACACCATGCCACGCCTTAGAGCATGTGTCGGTCCAATAAATTAATGCCCTATCTTTGCGCCAATGACCATCGGGGTCGGGATAGTACTGAACAACAACACCGACTGGCGACGTGGAATGTAAACCACCGTGAAATCTTACTAGGGTTCCCAATTCCATTTTTTATTTTCCTCGATTGTTTATGTTACCATTATACCTAACTTACTAGCGTTTGTCAAGTATTATTTTAGTCTGTTCGCAAAAAAAATACCGCGAGTTCCCAACTTCTCACGACTGGACATAGCCTACCCTGGGATTCACTCCCACGCTTACGCAACCACCCGATGGTTTATTGCTCGAACGAGTCTTACCCACCATCAATCTGGTCTATGTCCCCCACGGGATAAAAATAATATCAAGCGCCGAGTTACCAACATCGGTCAAAGGTTCGCTTATCCATGTTTTCCTTCTTGTGGATGATCAGACCCACAAAGCTAAACTAGAAGGTTGGCGTTCGGTTAATTCGCCACCACTTGATATTACTTAACTCTGCTCACCACTCTGTTAATCGCGAAGACACTGAACCAAAGACCTGGATGATCCCAATCTGGCTGTGAGTCTATCCACGCAACCTTTACTGTATGGACTGGTGACATTGGATGACGCGGATACATCATTCTAACGTCCGTTATAATTCCAAGGTGTCCCAAATTGTGCTCGATTAAGTCTCCAACTTTCACGATTACCCTCCGCACACGAAAAAAAATACCGCGAGTGGCGACATCAAAACCAATCGATCTCGCGAGACTTCGGGCGCGAGAAAAACTCGAATGGTCCGATGTGCAAAATACTGTATGGCGTTGTGGTATCACTCGATAACACAAAATCATAACGCTTAAACGACAAGCCCCACTTCTCTGCGCGACCGACGAATGTAGTGTTAGGATAACGCAACATCAACTTTCCTTTTAATGTGCGCCAAAACTGCATTATTTCAATCCAAACTTCTTGAGGAGGTCTTCTGCCTGATCGAAAGACATTCCAACATCCTCAAATGCTTTCTTCTTGCGCTTGACGGTTGGAGCATCAGCCATCGGTGTTGTTGCGCCTCGGATCTCGTCAGCGGTCCAAGTACCATGCTTTAGCTCATTCTCAGTGATTACTAACGTCCTGGCCGGTAACCTCTCGCATTGCAGGTGCCGCGCGACGGCCTGCCTTGCTTCTTGCTTCTTTGGGCTACCATTTACAGTAATTGCGCCAGACCAAAGCGAGTGTCCGTTGTTAGCATCATCAGATAGTCGGTAGTAAATTCGAGTTGCCATAATTTGAGCCTTTCCTCATTGTTTGTATATACATTATGTCAAA
>MDSY01062856.1_pt1 | contig 12246 bp, 8 predicted proteins | sample 811131 | NCBI WGS metagenome assembly MDSY01 (sample SAMN05326643, study PRJNA326480) | marine metagenome | isolation source: seawater | place: Atlantic Ocean: South West | collected 2010
GGAAAACTTCATAGTCAAACTGTGAGAAAAACCTTTTCCTAATCCTTCTGGTGAAATATTTTTACCAAAATTCAAATCTTCTACTCCCGGAATTTCTTGAAGACTGTATGCTCCATCTGTGATTAATTGAAGATCTTTAACAGTGGTCTCCTCCTTAAACTGAATCAACACCAGATGAATCAGCTTTTTATCTATTATTTGAGTTGTTACACCCCCTTTGTTAATGAAATAATAACCTATAAAAATAGTAGTAAAATAAAATAATACTATGATCAAAAAAGATAAACGATCTGTGATCCCAACTTTAAGCATAAATAATTTTTCATCAATTTAAAAATTTATAGCCGAAAATGTAATGAGAAAGCAAAAGTCTTTTAAAAAAACCTGCTCGCTTTAAAAGAATTAAAAATAAACAAAATCAAATAATTGTCAGAATGGATGATTTTACGAGCAGGCTACTAATAAACCAATTACATTATAGACAACTATAAGATGGAAAAGTTAAATTTTAAGAAAAATATGAAAGAATTTGAGAAAATTTTAAGTTGATTCTTAACGATATAAAGTCTTATCTATTTTTTTGAAATATTCACAAATGATAATCATATTTTCTTCAAACTTTTCATGATGAATTTCCATTTCTCTTTTGTAATACGCTTCATGAACTTTTTTTCAATAGTCTAATGACTTTTCACCTTCACCCTCAATTTCTGCAAATTCTGGGGTTATTTTATTATATGGAACTTTCTCAACTCTAATAGTTTCAATTATTGCTTTTGCATTACCATCCCAATCAGTTATAATGAATTTATCACCAACTCTATGAATGGAAATATTATTTTTTTTATACCACCATAAGGATGTTGCAGTTGCTTGCTTTATTCCCTTAACAACTAATTCAGCACATTGGTCAGCGTCTTTTTTATTATCACAAAAATAGAATGATGACGGAGTTTCTTTAATTTTATTCTTTGGATTTTCATTCAAAAAATTATTTTATAATTTTTCGGCTGAGTTCTGATTTTTACTAATAACTCCCATTAGATAAAATAATGATTTAAAGATTGGGTAATACTCAAAAAATAAAAACCCCACTTGAAAAGTGAGGTTATGTGTGGTGGGCGCTGAGGGATTCGAACCCCCGACCCCCTCGGTGTAAACGAGGTGCTCTGAACCAACTGAGCTAAGCGCCCAAAGGAATTATTGTTTCATAAGGGTGGGCAAATATAAAATTAAAACACTAATTCTAAACTATTAGTATTTATATTTTAACTGAATATTTAATTTTTTATTTGTTTCAAAACTTCTGCCACAACAAAAGTACTCCCTAATACAATAATAAGGTCTTCTGATTGAGCTTTTAAAAGTACTTCCTTATACGCTTTTGAAACAGTTTTACTATACCTTATTTGCAACGATGAATCTTTTAATTGTTTTTTTAATTCTGTCAATTTAAGTGCTCGATCCAAGTTAGGGCTGCTCAAATAATAATTAGAATCTTTGGGGAAAAGAGATAATAAGTCGGTTACTTTTCGTCCCTGAACAAATCCCATTACTAAATATAATTTCTTATATTTTAGAACTTTAATTTGATCTCTTATAAAGGTTAGTCCCTCTTTATTGTGAGCTACATCTAAAATCACTTGAGGTGACATTTTTATAGTTTGCCACCTTCCCTTTAGCCCTGTATTAGTGGTAACACTGGAAAGACCTTGTCGAATAATATTTTTTTCTAAATGAACATTGGGTAAGTGATTAAGAGCAGAAATCACAGTTTTAATATTCTTGGTCTGATAGTTTCCTTTTAAGTCAGAACTAAAATTAGTCGGTGAATCCTCAGCAAAATATATTGGCGCATTATTGGTTTTGGCTACTTCTATAAAAACTTCTTGAGTTCTTATGTCCCTATCTCCTATTACTACAGGAATTCTATTTTTAATGATTCCTGCTTTTTCTCGAGCAATATTAACATGTGTATTACCCAAAAATTGAGTGTGATCAAGACCAATATTGGTAATAATAGAAAGTATTGGTGTAATTATATTGGTTGCATCTAACCTACCGCCTAATCCGACCTCAATAATTGCAAGCTCTACTTGTTTTTTTTTAAAGTACCAGAGGGCCAAACCTACAGTCATTTCAAAGAATGATAATTTTTCTTTTTCAAGATAATTCTTATTAGTATTAATAAATTCGACTACCTGTTCTTTTGAAATTTTAAATCCATTTACCTTAATCCTTTCTCTAAAATCTAAAAGATGAGGAGATGTATAAAGACCTGTCTTGTATCCAGCCGTCTGAATTACAGATGCCATCATATGTGCTGTAGAACCTTTTCCGTTAGTCCCTGCAATATGAATACTTTTAAATGTTTTATGGGGTTCTCCAAGATGTCGATCAAGCTTTTCCATAGAATCCAACCCAGGACGATAGGCTGCTGCACCTTTTCTTTGGTACATAGGAAGTCTTGAAAACATCCACTTTATTGTTTCCTGGTAGGTATCCACCTGTTATTCTCCCAATTTAAATTGAATTAAAACAAAACCTACTTGCTGTTCTGGTGCTTCTTCATCTGGGAACCATTTATGCAATAAGGCTGTTTTTTTTGCTGGTGACAATAAACATGGGTGTGTGTTAGTACTTCCCTTAACCCCAGGCTCTGCATTAACCACATTTCCATTTTTATTTACAGTAATCCTCACAACAACAGTACCCTCTTGATTGCATTCCTGAACCACTTTCCCATTAGACTGTAAATTTCTTCCATTTAGCCCATAACTTTTACCAATTCCACCAAGACCAAGATTATTATAATAACTGCTTGAATAAAAATCTCCTTCACTTTTTCCTTTATCACCATCAACTTCTTCATCACCTTTGCCTTCAATTTCTTTACCCTTTTGTTTATTGTTTTTTAATAAATTAGAAACTACACTTTTAGTAATATCTGAAACTTTAGGCTTTACTTTTTCAGATATGGATTCTTTTATTTTTTTTTCTTTTTTTATTGTGGGTTGAATTTCTTGTTTAATATTTTCTTTTTTGAGTATGCTAACTGGAGATTTTTTTTCAGTCATAACTTCTTTGACTTGTTTTTGAATTTCTTCTTTAATTGATTGATTAGATACTTTTTGAGTAATTGATTCATTTTTTAATTCTGAAGGCTTGGAAGCAGTATTTTTTTGTGGCGGCATATTACCATTTCCCTGATTTAAATTTCCAAAGCTAACTTCCATTCCATAACTTATAGGAGGATCATAATAAGTTAAACCCATTACAAAAAATAATAACATTAATAAAATTGCCATCATTGCGGTGAGTCCTGCAGATTTTTTTTTGTGTGGTGTTTCTAAAAATTTCATAAAATTACTAAGGTGCATCAACAGCTAAAACAACTTTAACGCCATTTTTATTTGCTAAATTCATTACATAGACCACTTGTTCTATAGCAACTTTTTTTTCTGTTCTCAAGACAATAGATCTTGTTTTCATGGTCTTGAGGACATTAATCAAATTTTTTTCTAAATTTTTTTTAAAAACTCTATCCGCATTGAGATAAAATTGATTAGAATTTGTGATCGTGACAGCTACAGTATTTCGATTTTCTGTTTTCCCTTCTGCCTGTGGTAGTTTAACATCAATTGTGTTTAGTTGTTTTGCTAGAGTGGAAGCAATCATGAAAAAGATCAATAATAAAAAGACAACATCTGTCATCGATGACATATTAAACTCTGGGCGAATTTGATTTCTTCCTTTGAGATTCATCTTAAGCGGGTTCGTTTAGCAAGTCTAAAAACTCCAAACTAGTCGCTTCCATAAGATATACAGCTTTATTAGTTTTCACTACTAAATGATTATAACTTACATAACCTACAATACCAACAATAAGTCCTGCAACAGTTGTAGTCATTGCAGTATAAAGTCCATCTGCAAGAAGTTGCATGTCAATATTACCTCCAGCATTTGATATCTCAAAGATCGAAAGAATCATCCCGATTACAGTACCTAAAAATCCTAACATTGGTGCTGCTCCAGCTATGGTGGCAAGAATACTAATATTTTTTTCTAATTGATATACCTCAAGGCGACCAGCATTTTCTATAGCAGTATTAATATCCTCTAGTGGCCTTCCTATTCGGGACAAACCTTTTGACACCAATCGAGATACTGGTACATTTTCTTGTATACAGAGCTGCTGAGCTCCATCTAATTTACCTTGAGTTATAAAAGAACGAATTTGAGGCATAAATGTAGGTGAAACTTCAACTGCTGCTCGAATAGCGAAAAGACGCTCAAAATAAATATAAACCACCATTAATAGAAGAACAGATAAAACACCAATTATTATTTGTCCACCCAAACCACCATTTTGAATAAGTTCAATTAAGGAAAGAGTTTTCTCTGTTTGTAAAGGAGCCGGATTTTGAATGTATAACACCATCATGTTTACAATATTTTATTATTAAAATTTAAGCTTAATTAAAAGTTATTTAAAAAGATTAAAAAATGAAATCACGCATTAAAATAAATGTTAAAAAACCACTTATAAAACCAATTAAAGCTAACCAGGATATTTTTTTAAAATACCAGAAAAAATCAATTTTTTCCATACCCATTGCTACTACACCTGCAGCAGAACCAATTATAAGCATACTCCCACCAGTTCCAGCAGAGTATGCTATCAAATGCCAAACAGGATCATCCGCAGGCATCGAAAACATTCCCATACTTGCAGCTACCAGGGGAACGTTATCTATAACTGCAGAAGCTATTCCCAAAAGCGAAACAACAATATCCGTATTTGGTATCGTAGCATTTAAACCTTCAGCAAAATTAAAAAGCAATCCTAACGATTCAAGGGCTGCAACCGCAAGAAGAATTCCGAGAAAAAAAAGAATACTGGGCAGCTCAATTTTTGATAATGAACTATGTACTGGGCTTGAAGTTTGATGGGCATCACTTTCAGTATCAATAGAAGTTATATTAATTTTAGCTTTACTAAATATTTCAGCAAAAGTAGCAACTATAGCTAATGATAACATCATTCCTACATATGGGGGTAGGTGAGTTAATGTTTTAAAGACAGGAACAAAAATAATTGCAGAAAGTCCTAGATACAACATTCTTGCTCCATGCTTGTGATATCCAGCAGAATCATCTTCTTTTGAAGTATCAATTTCACCTCGAAAAGCAGGTAAAAAAGATGCAGTTAAAACAGGAAGTACCAAGCACACAATCGAAGGGATTAAGACGTAACTAATTAATTTTAAAGTAGTAACCTTATTACCAATCCACAACATCGTTGTAGTTACGTCTCCAATTGGAGACCATGCTCCACCTGCATTAGCAGCAACTATTATTAAGCCTGCAAACCAAAGTCGTGTATCCCTATTTAATACCACTTTTTGAAGTATTGTTATAAGGACAATAGTGGCAGTTAAATTATCTATTATAGCAGATAATATAAAGGCTAGAAGAGAAAAGATCCATAGTAATCCTTTTTTGCTCCTGGTTTTAATAAAGTTTTTTATGGTATAAAAACCATTGAAATAATCAATAATCTCTACAATAGTCATTGCTCCTAACAGGAAGATTATAATCTCGGCTGTTTTTCCTAAATGGTGTAATAAAATTTCATCGATGTGTGAGGGTTCAAGTTGCTTCAACTCAGTATTCACATCAAACACAGGTAAGTGTGCAAGGGAAATAATAGCCCACATTAATGCCATCATTGCTAATGCTGGAATTAGCTTATCAACTTTTAAGCTATGCTCAAGTGTAATTCCTAAATAACCAAAAACAAAAAGGAAAATAATAACGGTTTCCATAATCAAATATTGATTCAACGTTTAAATGTATAAAAATCTATAGCCTAAAGACTAAGTAATCAAGTAAAATTTATGGCTGAAAAACAACTCCCGTACTATGATCTTTTGAACTGCCAGTAACAGAGGCAAAACAATTAATTTCCCCACGTAATCTCAAAACTCCTAATAATCCAAAGATCAAAGCTTCTTTAAAATCTATAAGCTCTTCCGAAGGAATAATAAACTTTGCAAAACTATTTTCTTTAATCAATTGCATCAAATAATCATTTTTTACACCCCCTCCTGTAGCTAAAACCTTTTGATTTTTATCAAAAGTTTTTCCTATTTGTTCTGCAATATGCTTAGTGTATGTATTTAATAGATCTTTAGTTTTTTGATCTTGATACTGTTTTAAAATTGGATAAATTTCTTTATAAACCCACTCTATTCCGAGTGATTTTGGTGGTCTTTTAGAATAAAAGTCTAATGATTTTAATTTTTCTGACAAAGGGATAATTAAGTTTCCCATTTTAGCTAAACATCCACCGTCATCATATTTTAAGTCATTTTTTTGAGCTAAAATATTCAGTACAGTATTAACTGCACAGATATCGTAGGCTATCAAATTATCTTCTTCAATCATAGAGGTATTAGCAAAACCTCCTAAGTTTAAACACGCATCATATTCCTTAAATAACAAAAGATCTCCAACAGGAACCAGGGGAGCTCCCTGCCCACCTAAAGCTACATCTTGTACTCTAAAATCACATACTACTGGACAACCTATTATTTCCGCTAGTTTTTTTTCATTACCCATTTGAAAAGTATATCCTTTTTCTGGTTGATGAAATAATGTGTGGCCATGAGAACAAACAGCATCAATTTCAAATAAGTTGTTTACCCTGATAAATTTTAATATAGTTTCAGCAAGATAACATGTATAAGACATGTTATCTTTAATTATTATCTCTTTAGAATAAGCATGAAGCCCTGATAATTTTTTCTGCCAATAAGCATCGTAAGAAACAGTTTGAGAAGCTAAAATTGAAAAACTCCATTCTTCACTTAGAATAAAATTTACGTATACTATATCGATGCCATCAACCGATGTCCCTGACATCACTCCCAATACTTTGTAACTTGATTTTTTCAATAAAATTAGGATTTTACTTCTTAAACAAAGGAAGTGAAATTTAAGATTTATTCATTTATTTAATCAAAAATTAAAGATTTCAATATTTAAGCCTTAAAATATTAAGATTTCGTAAAAGCCTTATATTTAGGCTTATAATCAATCTTCTTTTACTCTAGGATTATATATTTTTATATTCCTTAAATTAAATTTATGTTGCCAGCTAAACAAGGACTTTACGACCCACAGTATGAACATGAAAATTGTGGTGCCGGTTTTATATGTAATCTCAATGGTGAAAAATCCAATGAGATAATACATGACGCTTTAGAAATTTTAGTGAAATTAGAGCATCGTGGGGGGGTCAGTTCTGATGGGAAAACAGGTGATGGTGCTGGTCTTTTGATTGATATTCCACATAACTATTTTGAGAGAGTTTGTGAATTCAAAATTCCAAAGCCAAGAGAATATGCAGTAGGAATGATTTTTTTACCTAAGCATCAAAATCAATATGAGTTTTGTAAACAAACCCTTGAGAAAGAAATAAAAAATCAAGGCCTCAATATTTTAGGTTGGAGAAAAGTCCCAGTTGACTCTTCGAATTTAGGTGAAATCGCATATTTATCTGAACCAAACATAGAACAGGTTTTTGTTTCTAAGACAGAAGAAACTAGTGAACTTAACTTTAAAGCAAAATTATATGCTGCACGAAAAGTTTCTGAACACATTATACGACAATCAAAAATTTCTGAAAGTTCTTCTTTTTATATTCCTAGTTTATCAATAACCACCATAATATACAAAGGGATTATAAAGCCTGAGGATATTGAGCCCTATTATACTGACCTTCAGCAAAAAGACTTAGTAACTCGTTTAGCTCTTGTTCATCAGCGATTTTCAACAAACACAATGCCATCTTGGGATCTTGCTCAGCCTTTTAGATTTATTTGTCAAAATGGTGAGATTAATACTTTAAGAGGTAATGTTAGTAGAATGCGAGTTCGAGAGGAAATTATGAAAAGTGAAGTGTTTGGTTCTCAAATCGATAAATTATTTCCAATAATTCTTCCTGGAAAATCTGATTCTGCTTCAATGGATATGGTTGTTGAACTATTGACTTTGACCGGTAGATCATTACCTGAAGTAATGATGATGATGATACCTGAAGCATGGGAAAAACATAAAACAATGTCTAGGCAACAAAAAGCATTTTATGAATATAATGCATGTATTATGGAACCATGGGATGGTCCAGCCTCAGTTCCATTTACAGACGGAGATTATGTTGGAGCATTACTCGATCGAAATGGACTAAGACCTTCTAGATATACTGTAACCAAAAGCGGAAAACTTATTATGTCCTCTGAGATAGGCGTTGTAGAAGTTGCTCCAAAAGATATTCTTAGCCATGGAAGATTAGAACCAGGTAAAATGTTTTTGGTAGACATGAACGAAGGAAGAATAATTAATGATAAAGAAATTAAAGAAAAAATTGTTTCTGAAAGGCCATATTATGACTGGCTTGAAAATAATCGCCTTAATCTAAAAGACGTTGCTTCAGTAGGAACATCTTGCCCGATAGAAACAATTGATGTAAAAACTAGACAACGTCTTTTTAATTACACCCTAGAAGATATTCAGGAAGTCATTACACCTATGGCTCAAGTTGGTAAAGAAGCTTTGGCATCAATGGGAATCGACACACCATTAGCTGTATTATCTGATATACCTCAATTAATTCCAAATTATTTTAAACAGTTATTTGCCCAAGTAACCAATCCTCCTTTAGATGGTATTAGAGAAGAAATTGTTACTGATATTAGTTTATCACTTGGTCAAGACAGAAATATTTTTGATATATCTCAAGATCAATGTAAAAAATTAACTATCCAAAACCCGGTTATTTCAAATGGAGATTTAGAAAAAATAAGAAATATTTCTATTGAAAACTTTAAAGCAGAAACGATTAGTATTTTATACCCTATTAAGGAAGGGTTAAATGGACTTGAAGATGCTTTAGAAAAAATAATTATTGAGATCACTAAGGCAGTTGATCGTGGTACCAACATAATTATTCTGTCTGATAGAGGGGTAAATAGAAAATCAGCCCCTATCCCTTGTTTATTGGCTTGTTCATATGTTCATCATCAAATGAATCGCCTAAGAAAGCGTTCCTTTTTTGACATAATTATTGAATCATCAGAACCTCGAGAGCCCCATCACTTTGCTACACTTTTTGGCTATGGTGCAAGTGCAATTAATCCTTTCATGGTTAATGAAATTATTCAAATGCAAGTAAGGGAGGGCTTTATCGTCGGAATTAATGAGGATCAAGCTGTAGAAAATTTTAATAAAGCAATTGGTAAGGGTATACTCAAAGTAATGAACAAAATTGGTATTTCAACCCTGCATTCATATAGAGGATCTCAAATTTTTGAGATAGTTGGTTTTAATTCAAGATTCGTTGAAAAATATTTTCCATATACCACTTCTCGAATTGAAGGTATTGGTCTTTATGAAATTGAGAAAGAAATAAAAGTACGCTACAAAAATGCTTATCCCGAAAAAAGCGTAAATAATAAGTTAGGACTTAACATTGGTGGAGATTACAGATGGAGAAGAAATGGAGAAAGACACATGTTCAATCCAACAACTATTGCCAAGCTTCAACAAGCTGTAAGGCTTGAGGATCAAAATAGTTACGATATATATGCAAGAGCTATAAATGAACAATCGAAAAACTTAATGACCATTAGGGGACTTTTTGAGTTTGATAATTTAGACCCAATACCTATTGATGAGGTTGAACCTTGGACCGAAATAGTGAAATTTTTTAAAACAGGGGCTATGTCTTATGGGTCTATATCAAGAGAGGCTCACGAAAACCTAGCAATTGCGATGAATCGAATTGGAGGAAAATCAAACTCTGGTGAGGGGGGTGAAGATAGAAACCGATTTATACCTGAAAAAAATGGTGATAGTAGGAACTCTGCTATAAAACAAGTTGCTTCAGGCCGATTTGGTGTAACATCACACTTCTTGTCAAACGCAAAAGAAATTCAAATTAAAATGGCTCAAGGAGCAAAACCAGGGGAGGGAGGGCAACTCCCTGGAGAAAAAGTTTTACCTTGGATTGCTTCGGCCAGAAATTCTACACCTTTCGTAGGTTTAATATCTCCTCCTCCTCATCACGACATCTATTCTATTGAAGACTTAGCACAACTAATATATGATTTGAAAAATGCTAATCGTGAAGCTCGAATAAATGTGAAACTTGTGTCAGAAGTTGGTGTGGGTACTATTGCTGCTGGAGTTTCAAAAGCCAAGGCAGATGTGGTTTTGATTTCTGGATTTGACGGTGGCACAGGAGCTTCTCCACTCACATCGCTGAAACACGCAGGTTTACCTTGGGAATTAGGACTAGCTGAAGCACAACAAACACTTGTCCTAAATAATTTAAGAAGTAGAATTGTTGTAGAATGTGATGGCCAATTAAAAACAGGACGTGATGTTGCTATTGCTGCTCTTTTAGGTGCTGAAGAATTTGGTTTTGCAACTGCTCCCTTAGTTGCATCTGGATGTATTATGATGCGTAAATGTCACTTAAATACATGCCCTGTAGGTATTGCTACTCAAGATAAATCTCTTAGAAAAAACTTTAAAGGGACACCTGAGCACGTAATAAATTATTTCTATTACGTAGCAAATGAATTGAGAGAAATAATGGCAAGTCTTGGTTTTAGAACTTTGTCTGAAATGGTTGGCCAAACACATAAAATAAATGCTAATACTGCAATTGACCACTACAAAGCTAAAGGACTTGATTTATCAAATATACTTCATAGACCTCCCGAGTATAAAAACAAAATTCTTAAGAACACTGAAAAACAAGATCATGGATTAAAAAATGTGATTGACATGACGATTTTAAGAGAAATAAAATACACCCTACAGAATAAAGAAAAGATAAGTTTAAGTTATCCTATTTACAATACGAACCGGTCAACAAGTGCAATAATAAGTAATGAAATATCAAAAAAATTCGGCCACAACGGATTGCCTGAAGATACTATCAAATTAAACTTTACAGGATCTGCTGGCCAAAGTTTTGGTGCCTTTGGAGCCCACGGAATAACTCTAAATTTAGTTGGAAACACTAATGACTATCTAGGGAAAGGATTATCTGGAGCCAAGATTATTGTTAAAAAACCAATGGAGGCAACTTTCATTGCGCATGAAAATATAATAGTTGGAAATGTCTGTTTATTTGGCGCTGTTAAAGGTGAGGTATATATTAATGGCATAGCAGGAGAAAGATTTGCTGTACGAAATTCAGGAGCCACAGCTGTAGTAGAGGGAGTCGGTGATCATTGTTGCGAATACATGACAGGGGGAAATATAATTGTTTTAGGTGATACAGGACGTAACTTTGCGGCAGGAATGAGTGGTGGTACTGCTTTTGTTTACGATCCAGAAAATAGATTTGTTAACGGATTATGTAATACTGAAACCATAGACTTTGATCCTATCGAAGCTGAAGATGCATATACTCTTAAAAATTTAATAAAAAATCATATTGAATATACACATAGTGAAAAAGGAATATCAATCATAGATAACTGGGAAAGTTGCCTAAATGATTTTGTTAAAGTAATGCCTAAAGAATATAAGCTTGCGCTAAAACGCATAGAAACAGAAGTTCAATTAGTAGAGGATTTAACAATATAGTATATGGGAAAGATTACTGGATTTAAGGAGATAGAAAGGACAGATGAGGGATATACTAACATAAACAAGCGTCTAAAAAATTATAAAGAATTTACAATACCTTTAAAAGATAAGGAAATTCAAGAACAAGGTTCAAGATGCATGGACTGTGGAATTCCATTTTGTCATAGTGGGTGTCCTTTAGGGAATCTAATTCCTGACTTTAATCATATGGTTCATCAAGGAGAGTGGCAAAAAGCTTCTTGGATATTACATTCTACAAATAATTTTCCTGAATTTACTGGACGATTATGCCCTGCTCCCTGTGAAAAGTCTTGTGTATTAGGGATTATAGATGAACCTATTTCAATTGAAAATATTGAAAAAAATATCGTTGAACGTGCATTTAAAGAAAAATGGATAAAACCTCAACCACCTAAAAACAGAACTGGGAAAAAAGTTGCTGTTGTAGGTTCTGGTCCTGCGGGTTTAGCAGCTGCTCAACAATTAAATAGAGCCGGTCATTCAGTCACAGTTCTTGAAAGAGATGACGAAATTGGCGGTCTATTGCGATACGGTATTCCTAATTTCAAAATGGAA
>MDSY01088629.1_pt1 | contig 12246 bp, 10 predicted proteins | sample 811131 | NCBI WGS metagenome assembly MDSY01 (sample SAMN05326643, study PRJNA326480) | marine metagenome | isolation source: seawater | place: Atlantic Ocean: South West | collected 2010
CTTAATGAACTTATTACTACATCACCAGTACCACCTGGTGATAATACTAAATCAGAGTTTGAACTTGTTGAGATTGTTTCGTCATTGATTGTAATATTGTCAATTACTGCTGTGCCACTGAATGTAGCCGCACCTGTCACTGCCAATGTGCTAGATAAAGTTGCAGCACCTGTAACAGCAAGTGTTGATGCTAGATCTACCGCACCAGACACATTTACAGCTTCGTTTAGTTGAATAAGTGTGCTATCTGAGGCACTGATTGCTGTGCCATTTACAGTCAAAGCACCTAATACTAAATTACCAGTACCACCTGGTGTAATATTGATGTCAGCGTTTGAATCAGATGTAATTGAATTATCAAAAATGTTTATGTTGTCAATGTTGGTTGTAGTTAAAGTGGTTGTCCCAGATACAGCCAGTGTTGAACTTAAAGTTGCTGCTCCTGTGACTGCTACTGTAGAAGTTGCTGTAAGTGCACCATCGATATTTGTTGCACCGTTTACTTGAAATGCCTCTGCAATTGTTATAGACGCTGAATCATCTGAACTTAAAGTAGTTCCTGCTATTCTTACCGCTGAAGCCAATACACCACCTGTACCATTTGGTAATAAAATAATGTCTTCGTTTGATCTAGCAGATGTAATACGTTTTCCGTTTACATCAAGATCTCCACCTAGTTGTGGAGTTGTATCCTCAAGAAGATCGTTTGCTTCCGCTGACGATCCATATAATTCTGAAAAGTTGTCGTTGATTTTGTCAAATGCCGTTCTTAACGGATCACCTGTGCCGTCATTTGCGGCTGTACCTATGTTAATAGTTTGTTGTGCCATTTTTAATCCTCAGTTATAGAATTATTTATTATAAATTTTATAAACCTAATGTAAATTATACGTCGATTACAATCCTTTGAAATTTGAAAACTACAGAGTCACTAGTAGCATTTGTAACGAGAACTCTTACATTTCCACTGTTAATATCAGCTGAAAAGCTTACTGGCGTAACAGTGCTTGATGATCCGTCGGGAGCAAAACTACTTGTAGATCCAAAAGTGGTTATAAAAGCATTTGATCCGTCATGTGTTACATTTGCCTCCACAAATTCAAATTTTGAATTTTCTGTGTCTGTCACTGAAATAAAATATTTTGCACTTCTATATGTACCAGTGGCAAATGAATCCATCTGTGTTGCTGATGAAGCTGAAACTGTAACACTGGCATCTGCTATGTCTGAATGTGATAACGATGCTCCTGCACTTGCAAATGAAAGTGTTCCTGCACCATTCGTCTTAATAAACTGACCATCTGTTCCATCTGAAGTTGGAAACACAAAACCACTTATTGTTACTCCACCTGTACCATTTCCTGTAAGTTCTAAATTAGCATTTGAGGCATTTGTGCTAATTGTGTTGTCATCTAAAGTAATACCGTCAACAGTGATTGCGGCTGTTGTACTTAAAGTTGTAAATGTACCTGCAACTGCTGTTGAAGATCCTATCACAGTGTTATCAATTGTACCAGAGTCAATGTCGGCTTTTGACATGACAACCTGTCCTGTACCTGAAGGACTTATCACCAAATCACTATTAGAGTTTGTTGTTTTAATTACGTTGTCAGTAATATTAATCTCACCGTCAATTGTAAGATTTGAAATATTAACAACTCCAGTACCACCAGGCGTAATATTAATATTACTGTTTGATGATGAACTTATGGTGCTGTCATTAAATGTAAGGTTGTCAACAGTTAGTGTGCCACTTACAGTAAAATCTCCGCCAACTGTAAGATTGCCACTAGCTGTTAAATTAGAACCAACTGACAATGTAGAAAAAGCCGAAACAGCTCCTGTAATATTTGCAGTGCCATCCACGATAACACCTTCATTAATATTAACTGTAGAAGAGTCTGCTGAACTTATAGATGTTCCATTGAATGTAAGTGCACCTGCTACAATATTACCAGTACCAGCTGCATTTAGAATCAAGTCAGAATTTGATGCAGTTGTTTTAATTTCATTATCTGTTATGTTTACATTTGAGTCTAAAGTTAAATTTGATATTACAACTGAGCCTGTTCCGCCTGGTTCTAACCTAAGGTCGGCATTTGAATCAGTTGAGATAACATTATCTAAAATATTAATGTTGTCTATACCAACTGTTCCTGTGATTGTTGTTGTACCAGTTACAGTCAAAGATGATAAAGTTGATAAGCCTTCAACAGTAAGTGTTCCTGTTGTAGATAAATTTTCATTTCCAAAAGAAATTGAGCCACCTGAATCAGTAATTGATCCATTTGCTAAAGTTATATTGCCAACTGTAGACCCAGTAGCGGCTGCCAAAGTTCCAGTTGTTGTTAAATTTTCATTGCCAAAACTGATGGCACCTGATGAATCTGTAATTGACCCATCTGCCAAAGTTAAATTTCCTATAGTTGATCCAGATCCTGCCGAAATGGCACCCGAAAATGAAAGTGCTCCAGACACTGTCAAATCACCATCAACAATCAAACCGTCATTAATATTGATTGAAGCAGAATCATCTGAACTTAAAGTTGTGCCTTGTATTTTTATTGCCCCAAACACAACTGAGCCTGTACCTGAAGGCAAAATGTTTATGTCTTCGTTTGATCTAGTACCCTCTATGTTGTTGTCATTGAATCTTATGGCTGGGAGAGCCACTGCTCCAGTACCGGATGGGCTTAAGATTAAATCATCATTACTTCTATTGGCTGCTATCTCATTGCCTGTAATAGATATACCATCTGCAAACAAAGGAGATGCATACAGTTCGGTGAAATTTTCATTCACCTTGATCATTGCATCACGTAAAGTATCACCTGTTCCGTCGTTTGCGTTAGTACCTACATTTAAAGTTTGTTGACCCATATTATACGTTAATTGTCCTTTTTACAACATTTACAACGTGTGTGTTAACATTACTTATCGTTCCCCGTAGACGTACATTTCCACTATCAACGTCAGCGGATAAACTAATAAGATCACTTGATGTGTTGCCTACCCTACCATACACACTAACATAGGCATCACTGCCATCATGTGTAACATTGGCTTCGATAAGTTCAAAATTTCCATCTTCACTATTGGTAGTTTGAACAAGATATTTCACAGATCTAGTGCTTGCTATGGTGTTAGAATCTAGAGTTGCGACTGCACTTGATGAGCCTTCACCTCTTGACAATCCAATTCTGTATACACTCACTTTGGTTGACGATCCTGAAGTGCTTGCCGCTCTTAGAGAAACAGTTGAAGATCCATCATGAGCAACTGACAAAGTAATTTGTCCTGTGCTTTTTGTGCTTGTTTGTGCATACTCTGTAACAAAAGCGTTTGTGCCTTCAGTAACAACAGCAGCTTCACGTATAGACGATGCCGCTTCACTTGCATTGTGGGCAACTACCACATAATGGGCTCCTTGATGTGTACCGGTATCAAATGTGTCAATGGTCGTGGCCGTTGAAGAGACAGCCGTGTTACTATTAGTAGACACATCGGTTCCTGTCCTTTGTCCCTCGTCATCAGCTAAGGCAATTTTGTAACCAGTAATTCTAAGAGTATTTTGTATGCCACCTGGAACCGTTGCTAAAAGTCTTACTTGTCCTCCAGTGAGATCTGTAGTAAAGGTTACTAGATCATTTGATCCTGTCAATACATTTCCATAGTCAGTCATGAAGGAATCTGTGCCGTCATGTACCACTAGTATCTCAATGTTGTTTAACTCATCTGCTGTTTCATCGTTAATAGAAATAAAATATTTGGCTCCTCTAAAATCAGCTGCTGCAAAAGAATCAAATGTTTCAGTAGTACCACCAGCTGGTCTTGCCAATGCAACTCTATAGGCGTTAACAGTTGTTGATCCACCTGATGTTGATTGAGCTTTCACAGTTACAGTCGAAGAGCCATCGTGATCTGCACTTAAAATTATTTGATCTGTTTCTTTCGTGCTGGTCATTGCATATTGGGTAATAAAAGCATTAGTGCCTTGAGCAACCACGGCTGCCTCACAAATAGATGCTGTGCCTTCTGAATTATTATGGCCAACAACAATATAGTGTGCACCGTCCACTGCGGTGCTTCCGTCAGCACCAACATTATCAAATTGATCAAGTGTAGTCAAAGAAGAAGACACTGTAACCTCTCCTATCACTTTAACATTAGTGCCTGTCCGATCTGCTTCGTCATCAGCTAACAGTATTCTATACATATGTACTCTAAGATTTGGTTCGTTTCCAGTTGCCCTTAATCTTACATTGGAACCACTGATATCAGCTGTAACTGATATTAGAGGATTACTACCGGTATCTACTCCACCAAAGGAAGTAATATATGCAGCCGATCCGTCGTGTACCACAACACATTCCAAATTTGATACTTCAGTTTTTGAAGCATTGTTTACACTTATGTAATACTTTGCTCCCCTAAAATTTGCATGAGCAAAGGAATCAATAGTTTCTGTTGCTGAATCTAAATCTGTGTTTATCCTAATACCCACTTCCTGTTCACCAGAATAACCTGTTGAATCATTATCTCCTAATCCAATACGATAGAAAGCGTGAGATGCATTTGGTGAACTAGCTGTTCCTAACAATCTTACTTGACTGCTATCTACATCAGCAGTGGTTACAATATGATTGTTAGTTCCTGTTTTGGCCAATGAATATGTTGAAACAAAAGCCGATGAATTATTATGGCAAAGAGAATGTTTCACTACTTCAAGTTCATCACTATTATCATCTCTATTAATTGCAAGATAAAAAGCACTGTCATACTTTGTTGTTGCAAATTCATCTAATGAACTAGTGGAACTTGTTAATAAATTATTTTTTTTCGTTGATATTACATGGTCAACAACTGTTTCTACATTATGTCCAATGTCACTTGTAATTTTAAAACTAACCTCTTGTTCACCGGTATATCCAGTTGAATCATCATCTCCCAATCCAATTCGATAGTATGATACAGAGTTGGCAGTGGATAATCCTGCACCTCTCAATCTCACATTACCATCGCTTACATCAGCATCAAACAACACGTGATTGTTTGTGCCTGATCTTATGGTTGCATAACTGGCAATGAAAGCCGAAGAATTATTGTGTACCACTGAATGTTTTGCTACCTCAAATTCGTCACTTACGTCATCTCTGTGTAGTGCATAATATAAAGCACTATCGTATTTGCTTGTAGCAAAAGTATCCACAGTGTTAGATGCTGATACTAAAAGCTCATGGCCACCTCTGGCTGTAACATGATCAATTTCTGTTTGTGTTCTAAATGAAAGTGTAGTTTGAGTATCAACCAAATTACTATCACTGAATGTAATTGGTGATGTTACAAAAGATAAAGTTTTACTTCCATCAGTTTTTAACACTTGCCCAGTTGATCCATCAGCGTTAGGTAGGGTAAAACCGTTTATTATAATATTACCGGTGCCACTAGCTGCAAATTCAAGGTTGTCATTTGACTGTGACGCTGAAATAGTGTTATCAGTGATAGTAACACCCGAAGATGATAGCGAAGCTGTGGCCTGTGGGCTTAAAGTGATGCTTGAAAATGTTCCTGCTGCTGGAGTCTCGCCTCCTATGACAGTGTTGTCCACAGTTCCAGAATTCATGTCAATGTTGGTTACATTAACTGAGCCTGTGCCTGATGGCGATAAAATAAAATCACTGTTTGAACTAGACAATGTTATTTCATTATCTGTAAAATTTAAATTAGTATCAATTGTTAAATTAGAAATATCTACTGTTCCTGTACCGCCAGGCGTCACATTTATATCTGCATTAGAAGATGACGTGATGTCAGTATCATTCAATGTAAGATTATCCACCACAATTGGACTTGGTAAACTTCCTGTGCCACCCACTATAAGGTTTCCAGTTACTGAAATTGCACTACTCACCTCCAAAGTCGAGTCTAAAGTTACTCCACTTTTTATTGTTGCTACTCCATCTATGACAAGAGCATCGTTGATGCTGATGAAAGTTGAATCATCTGAACTTAAAGTAGTACCTCTTATTTTTATTGCACCTAAGAATATGTTGCCTGTGCCAGCTGCATTCAAAACCAAATCACTATTTGATGCAGTAGCTTTTATCTCATTATCAGTAATATTAATATTTGAATCCAAAGTTAAGTTTGAAATTACAACTGATCCTGTTCCGCCTGGCTCCAAACGTAAGTCAGCATTGGAACTGGTGCTTATAATATTGTCATTGAATGTAATGTTATCTATAGTGGTTGCCCCTACTAACGCAGTGGCACCGGTTACAGTTAAAGATGAAAGTGCTGATGCACCTGCACCCAAAGTTCCTGTTGTAGATAGATTTTCATTTCCAAAACTGATAGCGCCTGAAGAATCTGTAATGGATCCGTTGGCCACAGTGAGGTTGCCAAATGTTGAACCAGTGCCAAGTGTCACAGTTCCTGTGGTTGTTAAATTTTCATTGCCAAAACTAATGGCACCTGATGAATCTGTAATTGACCCGTCTGCCAAAGTTAAAGTGCCAAAAGAGGATCCTGTTGCGGCAGTAATTGCTGTTGAAAAGGCAACTCCGCCTGTAACTGTCAAAGAACCATCAAGTATTAAATTTTCGTTTATATTAATTGAACTAGAATCTTTCGCAACTATACTTGTACCAGCACTAAATCCAACTCCACCAATCACTGTGTTTCCACCGCCACTTGGAATAAATCTTATGTCATCATTTGATCTACTTGCTTTAATATTATTATCGTCTATTATTATTCCATCACCAAAAAGCACTCTCCCGGTGCCACCAGGTTTTAAAACAATATCTGCATTTGATGCCGCAGATTTAATTGTGTTGTCTATTGTTTCTATGTCAGATAAAACAGAAGGACGTGCATATAATTCGTCAAAATTGTTGTTAATTCTGGCTGATGCGACACGTAAACTGTCACCTGTACCGTCATTCTCTACTCCACCTACTAAAATAAAATCTTGTGCCATATTGACTAATATTTAGCGTGTTTTAAGGATATGTTCTAACGGCTATTAACCAGCACTGACCTTTAACGTGCCAGAATCGTTGAATAATTGACCCGCGTTTGATGGGTCGCTTGTAGGTAGATTTGCCATTATCACTTTTTGTGTTAGCAATTCAATTGCTCCTGTGCCTGAAGCATCAATCTGTAGATTGGCATTTGATGCAGATGTAGTAATTATATTATCTGTGATGCTAATGCCATCATCCACATTCAAAGTTCCTGAAACTTTTGCGCCTGTGGTAGTTACTCTGAATCTTTCTGTAACAGCACTGTTGCTGAATGAACTAAAAATTAATTCATTTGCTGTGCCACTGGTGCCATCAAATTTAATACTGCCTCCCTCTGTGCCGGCTGCTCCTAAGAAACTAATGCCAGGAACATTGGCGTTATCAGTTCTTTGAATCTTAAGCAACGGCGTGGCAGAATTCATTAGTATGTTTGTATCAGTAAACACATTACCTGTACCTGCTGTCGATAATTCTAAGTTAGAGTTTGATGCAGATGCTGTTATTGTGTTGTCAGTAATACTGATACCATCATCCACATTTAAAGTTCCAGTAACCTTTGCTCCTGTGTGTGTAATTCTAAATCTTTCTGATAGAGAACTACCGTCATGTGTTTTGACAAACACTGTATTTGACGTGCCACTGGTGCCATCCATTTGCAGTTCTGCTCTTACATTTCCGCCTGAATTTTGAAAACTTAGACCTGGCGTGTTTGCGTCGTTAGTTCTTTGCAAGGTAACTTTTGCCCCGGCAGTTTTCACATGTACCGAAGTGTCAGGTGAACCTACTGCTCCTATACCCAATTGTCCACCAGCTTTCAATAAAATGTCACCTGTGCCATTAGTTTCTAATGTAATGTCTTGATTGGCCCCGTCTTCAATTTTTATAGTACCTGAATTAGTTCCACCATTAGTGCTTATTGTGAGATCACCTGTGCCAAGTGTTGTAATCACAGCATTAGTGTTGTTCGCACCAACTACTAATGATCCATCGTTTATATGAACATTACCTGTTCCGTTACCTGATAGTGTTAAATCACTGTTTGTGATCAATGAAGTGATTGCATCATTGTTGATTTGTAACTGATCAATTTCAACTATTCCTGTTCCGTTTGGTTGAATTATGACATCACCGTTTGTAGTTGCATTTGTCAACTGTCCGCCAAGACCACTCGCAGCTAGATCATTGTACACTTCGAGAAAATTATCATTAATTTTTCCCATCGCAGTACGTATAGTGTCGCCTGTTGCTGAATTTCCTTCTGTTCCTGTGTCTATAATTAAACGTGTCATATTATCTATATGTGTATTTATTAAATAAAATTGATGTTTATAGAAACACTCAAGACCATGAGATTGTATGAACGCCAGTCAAAACTTGGCATTTATCACACGTTTCATCGCAAAAATACTGTATATGTTTTTAAGTGTGATGCTTGTGGAGTGACTTTTTTAAGGCCTAGGGCAAAGGTTGATCCGCAACGAGCATCAAATGATTACAAACATGTTTGTTCTTATTGCGACACTAAAAAATTTGCACAAGAAGTTGGTGTTAAAATGCGTACTATATACAAGCTTGATGCTAGTTCGACTTTGGTTTTATAATTTCCACCAATTGATTTTGTTTTCTTCGCCTTCAACAAAACGTTTTAGATCAGCGTATGTTCCCGCTTTTATATTTGGTTGATCAAAATAGCCCTTGAGGAAATAATTCCATTCAATATATTCTCTTCGGTTAAAAAAATAAAAATTTACATCTGGATGTTTTCGAAAAATTTGTCTAAGATGAAATAACCATTCGTATTTTAAATATGCTTTCATATTCATTCTTGGTGGATAATTTTCTGTGTTTTTATAAATGTTATTCTGTTCACGACTTAATTCACCTCGTCTGGCACCCAAATATTCCCATTGTCTTGCACCAAGTATATCAAAGGCAAGAATACAAACATTTTTAACACCGGACTCTGCGGCCAGAAGCACTGCACTTGTGCCTGAACCTCTGTGATGACTAAAGTCAATTGTTCTAATTGCTTTGCCTTTTTTAGCATCTCCACCACGCCAAATTCTGTAAAGTTTTAAATTTTTTGGACAATCATAAAGTTGATCGCCTTCAATTACGTAGTCCCATTTTGAAATGTCATCAACACCGTAAATTTTAATGTTACTATTACTTTCTTGGTGCCATGTTTTCAGTTCATCGTACATTGGAGGATTGACCGCAACAATATGATCACACAGATCAGGCCGATCTCTATATATGGCATTGCACCCCCAAATGGCTCCTTTATCCTTGAGCTCTTCTATTGGAAAAATTGTTCTAGATTCTCCATTGCCAATTATATAAGCTGTCTCCATTAAACTCCAAATGATTCACCACAACCACAGCCGCTTTGTGCGTTTGGATTTTCAATCGTGAATTGTGATCCAAATAATTCTTCTTTCCAGTCTATTTTTGTTCCTGCCACATACAACATCGAAGTTTCGTCAACTACAAATCTTGTAGGGCCTTCCCATTCTTGTAACTCGTCGTCTTTACCAATATCGTCTTTGTTTTTGATAAAGCCCCACTCATATTTGAATCCGGCACAACCTCCACCTTTTACGGAAAGACTAATGGCATAGTTGCCAGGATGCTTATCCATCATTTTACTCATTTGATGCTTTGCTTCGTCAGTTATATCAAACCATTTCATACTAGTAATTATCTTAGTTTTCACCCATATTTTTTATTCCGACTGCCAACCAAAATTTAACAGCTTCTTTTTTGTTTTCAAAACTCATATAAGCTTTTTGATGCTCCCAATGATTAGTTGGTTGGTAATCTATTTTGTCTGGCTCAAACCACCAGCCCCATCTGTGCTTACAATTATCTTCGCACCAAGCGATACAATCTCCATTAATGCCGTTGCTATTCATATCAATATCAAACTTAAAACGTTTTTGATAACCAATGTCTTCTTTTTTCATTATTTCCAATTGTCAATTACAAATTGATCTCCACAATTAAAAGGTTTTGGTTCTCCGTGAAACACAGCCACACTATTAGTTTCTTCTATTGTTGGAGGCTTTCGAAATATAAACTTGTTATTTTGTCTTAGCTTTGTATCCTTAAATCCAATCATTTCCCACTTGTAGGACCTTATCCATGCATCAGGCCAATGATTGATATCTTCGTTTGCCCTTTGTGTAATCCAATCTTGGTCCCCGTGATGTCTACTCATTATTCTGTTGTGGTTGGCTACAAACTCTTCGTAAAGATAATTCATTTTTCCTGCTTCCCATCTCATAACACTTGAATTAGAATATTTCCATTCTTTGACTCTACATCTATTGAAATCTCTTATAATCATAAATTTTCCTTGGTTGTAAGAAAATAAATTATCTATGTTTTTATGAACTACAACATCAAGATCAAAATACAGTATATTTCCTTGTAATGGAAACTGTTCACCAAACATCCATAACTTACTCCACCAAGTTTTAATCCACGGATCTTTAGGTAATTGGAGCGTGTTTATGTTTGGATCAAGTCCGCGAACGTCATCTGTGATACAATGAAAAGTAAAAGGCACAGTAAGATGTCGTGAGACCATACTATTCAATACATTCACATATTGTGAAATGTACTTAGGTCCCCATTTAACGCATACTACGTGATTCATAACCTTCCTTTAGATAGTCAATTTGTATTTGTTTCCAATCAGCACTGTCTAGAGAGTATGGATAATAACACTCGGTATGTTGTGAGCCAATTGTGTGTATACTTTTTATATTTAAATTATCTTTCATCATATCATATACCTGTAAAAAGGGTTTATCTTGAAACCCTAACTTCATATCAACCTGACCAATTTTAATATATCCTAGTGCTAGTTTAGGATCATTCCAGTCATATCCATTTTCCTCCAACCATACTTGAAACTTGTCAATTTCAAATTTTTTAAAGTTATCTTCTTTTGTTATACTTTGCCCCCACTCAATATCAAATTCACCTGAATAAAATACCTGATGATTTACTTCTGAACACAAAGCATCAGTCATTTTTGGAGCACCTTCGTCTCTAAAAACTTCATACAAAGTTTTTCCAACCTGTGCCCAATGCAAATATACACCACCAAGCTCTCTATCAAATCTATTTTGTTTGAATAATTCATAATCCATATCATGTAACTTGTACCTAGGGGCATTTAAAAAGGTTACAATCTGAGACGGACGCATCCACTCTGGTTCGCATGCTTTCTTTCTATCAGCGTTTACCCAACTTTCAATTTCATGACATAGATTATTAAGTTGTCTTATGGAATACTTCGTGTTATGATCAGCTTGTTTGTAATATGGTGACAGTTGCCAAGCGGATCCTTGAAGCTCTTCAAAATATCTATGTAGTTTATTACAGGCTTCATGTTTAAGATGTTTTCCTAGTTTGTTTTTTCCTATCGGGAGATTAGCACTATATTGAAAATCATCTCTGTTAAACTTTTCTATTTTTTCAAAAGCTGGATAAAAATCAAATGAATTTATTTGCTCGATATGTTTGTTAAGTTCATCACAAAGATAGTCTACATCTCGTTTTGAGTCTGCCCAACCTAACCAACAAAAGTTTTTTTCAAGTATTCTTTTTTCTTTTAAATTATTTTTTAAAGCTTCTAGCCATCTTTTGCCTAAAGATGTATCATAAACATTGATCCGCAACTGTTTGTTGTTTAATTGAACAACTATGTTTTCAAAAAGAAATTTATTGTCTAGCGTAGATGGCACTGTTTGCTCCGTGTTCCATACACTCTACACTTTCCACAAAACATCTACCGTTAGTTTTTTCTTTGATCAATTGATCCGCAAAATCAAATGCATGTTTGGCAAACATTTCTGCACCAACACCGTCAAACATTCTTACCTCAGCAAGATCATGTTTTTCAAGTTCTTTTAACTTGTCAAGTTGTGGATCATTTGTATCCAAGGCTAACTTATGATCAAACTTGTCTTCCAGCCAAGCCTTTAATGGTTTCAATCCTCCAAAGTCCACTGCCCAGTTTTTATTATCAAGTTCTTCACATCCAAAAGTAAATTTAAATGCAAGACTGTATCCATGCAGTAGGTGACAATGTGAATGATCTGCGTTAGGTTGTCTGAACACACAAGCTAATCCTATGTTGTGTCCATATGTTTTAGTTGAATAGTAAGTCATCTTTTCTCCTTAATGATGACTTGCAGAGTGTTTA
>MDSY01010329.1_pt1 | contig 12244 bp, 8 predicted proteins | sample 811131 | NCBI WGS metagenome assembly MDSY01 (sample SAMN05326643, study PRJNA326480) | marine metagenome | isolation source: seawater | place: Atlantic Ocean: South West | collected 2010
AGTAGCTGTAGAAGAATAATCTCCATCAGGGTAAGAAAGGTTGCTTTCAACATTCACGTAAGGACCAGCAAAAGCTGCACCAGCGAGAAGGAAAGGAGATGCTGCAATAGCAGCGATTGTTGATTTGATAGACATGTTTGTTTTTTTAAGTGTCTCGCAAGGATACAAAAATACCCTGCGGATGATAAGATCCCCGACATGGGATCTGCTTACATCAGCACAGGGTACGATTCTTTCGGGCCTGATTAGTTGTAAAGTTATTTATACATTATGCCACCTTATGATTGTGGGGTCAACCCCCCTTGTGCCAGTTATGTAACTGTCACAATACTTTTGTTGAGATTGGAACAGCTTTTGGTATTATTTTAGTAAACTCTATATTAAATGATAGACTTATCCTTTCAACATCTGTGGTATTCATAGTAATGCCATGAGACGCATATCCAGGAAACAATATTATCTTACCTTCTTCTGCTGTAAGGTGTGATTTATCATTTGCTTCAATGGGAGTAAAAGGCCATCCACCTGCTTCAGCAAAATAAATGCTTCCATCAGATCCTGTAGTCTTATAATAATATACTCCAGCAATATCAGCATTTCCATGATCGTGAAGCATACCGTGATCTCCATTGTCAAACTTAGATAACCAAGAAGAAACTATATTATAAGATCTATCACCACAAAATTCTTTTATATGAGAATCCAATTCCTGTTCAAAAGATTTTAAATTCAGATCTATAATAATATTTTTACAGAAACCACTATCAGTGAGTGAATGTACTTTCCACTTACCAAGACGATAATTCTCATAAACTCTATCCTGCCACTCTACACCAGAGATAGACTCACTTATCTCCCTCTGAATATTTGCAAAATCTTTCACCTCATCAAGATATAAATCAAATTGCATTAATTTAAGAATATAGGTTTACCTTTAATTGCGACACTAGCTGGTATTGCTTTATCAAATGCAGATGCAGCAGATATAGCAACACCACCTGCTTTTGTACTTATTGCTAGATTACCAACCTTAACACCCAAAGCAAATCCAGAAGTTCTATTTTTAACTAATGGTACACCACCAACAGGGGCTACATTACCAGCAAAATTAACATTACCAATTCCAACAGCACTTAATTTAAAATCACCAAGTGACTTAACATTCATATGTCCAGAGGAAATAAAGTTTACACTAGCTCTAGGATCTATTTTTACATCAGTAGTCTCAGCAGCACCATCTGTGAAAACGCTACTAGTATATCTTCCTTGTCTAGTAGCAGTAGTCTCTGATATATTACCAGCCTGTATCTTAAGATTACCACCACCATTAGGTCCAGCCTGTATGGTAATACTTCCTCCCATTAAGGTTAGATTATCTGTTGCATCTATAACAATATTAGTTGCTTTTAATCTTAATTCTCCATGAGTTTCTGTTGTCCAGTTACCATAATTAACATCAGAACGTGCTATCTCATTTTTACCAGAACCAGAAGTAGTTGTTGATCCTTCTCCCTGTACTTGGTTTTGTGGATCAGATGTACACTCTGTAATTATAGGACCAGACTTAACTATTTGACCCTTCTGAGCACTAATACAAATCCTACCACCTAATTGTCCATTAGGTGCTGAACCACTAAGAAGAAATATGTCACCATTTTTACCAATGTGTATGCCAAATCCTTCTGTCTTATTTCTAATCTCTAAATTGCCAGCATCATCAAAGATCTTGTAATTATGATTGTTTACAAGAGTGACTACTTTATGTTCACCACTGGTAAAAGTTGACTCCTCTTCATCAGCACTAGTAGATGTCTGCAAAACATCACCAGCAGTCCTTTGTTTTAAACTCTGATCTAAATTTCCATCAGAGACTAATACGTTATCAAAATCTGCCATAATACCTCTTAAGGACAATCAATGTAAGAACCAGTTCCAACCTTAGCAGAACCAACCTTAACACGATCAGGTGGACTAAGACAAGAGAATGAAGGAAGGAACTTAGCACCAATACCTCCACCACCTTTAATCAATACTTTAGGATAAGTATTAAAAGTAAGTTCTCTATTCTTAATTCTAATACTAATAACTTTACCAGATTCAATCAATGCTTCTGCTACTGTTGGATCACCATCAACATATATTGTAGGTGTTTCTGTATATCCTCTTCCTGGACTAATCATTGTAAAAGAATCAATAATACATTCCTTCTTTGCTCTAGATGGAGTATTTACTTTATATCCATATCCAGGATCTGTAATACGTATCTCAGTAATTCTTCCATTATCATCAGCTAAAGGAATACCAGAACCATTAAATCCATTACCAGTTATAAGAACAAAAGGTAATTCTCTATATGGAGATCCTGGTGTATCTACTGGTATTGATATTATTTCGCCATTAGGAGTAGTAATAATTTCACCTGCTGATGGTACTTCCAATTTTCCTGGTACTGTATCAGAAGTGTCCTTAGATTCTTCTTTTAATTTTTCTTCTTCACTGAATGTATTATCATCACCAAGAATTAACACAGAAACAGATGCCCCTGTTCCAGGTATTGAGAATATTAATGTTTCTGAAGATTCAAACTCAGCATCCTCAACAATACCAACAACTACTATCGCAGAATTATCTTCTATGACAAAAGATCCTTGTGTGTTTCCTGTAACAAAATCACTACCTGTTATATTATTTCCAAACAAACTATACTGATACTTTGATCCTGAAGGTACATTAGACGTAGTAATAGTATAAGTAATAAAATCTCCTTCCTTTACAGAAGTCTTATCTGCATCAACTGTATATGTCTGAATAAATTCATTAGTTATAACATTTTCAGTATCTGGTTGTTCTACTGTCTCATCATTTTCTGGAACATCTGCATCTGAATAAAAACTTTCATTATTAGGATCAATTGAAGTAAAGAATGGATTACTTAATGTATCGCCATCACCAAGAAAATCAGGACTTCCTATATCGCCAGTGGAAGTTACAGTTTCTTTTATAGTACATCTAGCAACTGTACGATCACTAATACTAGAAACAGAAGTTGGAGTATCTTTATCAATTCTTACAAAGAAATCTTCATTTCCTTCTTTATTATAATCCAAATAAGTTCTAACATCAATAGACTTTTCAGTAACACCTGGAGAAAAACCTAATATTCCTTCTACCTTTTCATAATCAATTCCAGCTCTTGCCGAACCATCTCTAGTTGAATACCTAACACTAGAAGAAACATCGGTTTTACCACTTCTCTTAACTTTAAAATACGCCTTCTCCCCCTCTTTCACAACAACATCAGATATATTATACTTAATAATATTTGTAGATGTATCTTCTTCTTGTATTCCACCTACAAAAACAACTCCATTATCATCTAATTTTGTTCCATCCCAAACATCATCACACGTATACTGAGACCAATCAGCTTCAACATCAGCAAGAGGTCCATCCTCTTCCAAACTTGTCAATAATCTATCAAGAAAATCTTCACGTTGACTTGGTTTCTTACCATGTGTACATACTCTTGTATTCTTAGCACAATCTTTATTGGGTCCACCACAACTGATACCTAAAAGATTCAATACATAATTAATCGCATCTCCAATCATATTCAATGGAGAAGCAATCATACCAAGAATATCCTGTAATGGTCCTAAAATATCACCAAGTAATCCAGTCATCAAAGATTGAATCTTTTTAATTATACCGTTAACAAAAGAATCAACTTGACATGCTGTTTGCTTATAGATGTTAAAAAGATATCCAAAAATAAGATCCGATATGAAATCAACTAATCTATCGGCAAGATCTTCCATAGTACAACCAACCATGTCCAAATGCTTATTAAAGAAATCCATTACTGGTTTCAATGCATTTCCTAATTCAGTTGGTCTCAATAAAGCATTAGTCAACCAATCTACTGCTTCCTTAATTTTTTCTAATACAAATCCCTTTATCTTAGCAACAAAAGTTCTTATAACTTTTATAGCTTTATTAACATACTTTCTTCCAATAGCAGTATGATCTTGTAATCCACCAGTTAATTCACCAACTAAGTAATTACCCAATTTACCATCATTATTCTGTATCTCATACAACATCTCCGCAAATAGATTTGTAAATGTTTTTCCTAGATCAGATTCCTTACCACAAGGATCTGCTACATCAACACAAAATTTTATACCTGCTGAATTTGTTTGTGAATTATCTGAGTGTATTGATCTTACGCCATTGTCAACGCCAGAACTATTATCTCTTTTAATACCATCAGAATTTGATCCTGATTCAATAACAGTGGGTTTATTTTCATCGTCAGGATCAACATCATAAATTATTTTATTTTTCTCATCAAGAAAGGTAGTAAAAGATTTACATCCAGACAATCCAGGAGTAGGATCCTGTTGTTCAATGTAATCTGAGAAATGAGAGTTAGGATCTCTACCAATACTTCCTAGGATAGCTGGTTGTTGCTTTTCAGTATCTAAAAAGAATCCAACTACCCATGCACCTGGCTCAAGTTGTGTAGACACAGAAGTTGCACCACCAACTAAGTGAGGTGCATGTACTGGCATAACAACACGAGCCCAAGGAAGATCCTCTGTTGGCACATCATTACAAGTCTTTGGATGAAGTCCAACAATTCTTACTTTCCATCTATCCCCACCTTTCTTGTCATCTGCATTAGTAGATTCAACCTGTCCTATCCACCAATTGAAGCCATCAGCTCCAATCTGGTTCACAGGATAAAGGCTACTTAATGCATCAGTCATCGTATACTAAACACTCTGGTTCATCTGGATTTTGGTCACAAAATAATTCTAAGCAGTTTGGATCATGGTGATCACCTGCTACGATCTCATCATGATGATGCTCTTCGTATTCTATGAGGTCATGTAACTCCTCTTTAGCATGTCTGCGAGCAGCAGGTGATACTGTAGGATCATTAATGATCTCTTTGTCTTTTTTAATATGTGCTTCTATGGATTCCATATAAGTTACTCCTTTGGTTTAGCATTGCGTTTGACTCCTTTGGAGTCTCTCACTAAGTCTAACACAGTGAACACTTCCTGTCCAGTTATGTTGAATTGATGATTTAGGTTTTTAATTAAATAAACTCCACTACTATCATCATCCCATGGCTCCTGATCTGGATACTCTTCCTCTGATAATTGGTTTGGTATAAAAATTTCAACTTTATCACCAGCAACTAATTGTAACTGACCAGGAACAGATATTGTCACTTGATGGTTGAATAATATACCAACCCTAGAATAGGATTGAGATAAGTAATGCTTTTGAAAATCAAGGTGATCACCTTTTTCTTCTCCAGACTCTACTCCATTATACCATTTCTCATTATCTATCACAGATGACATAACTCTTGTTGGATATCGGGATAATTTAGTTGCTCCTGCTGGTAGTTGATCTTGACTACCCATGTGGATCATATCTTTCCAAGTATCCGCTAGAGAATATATGTATTCATCATATGTGCCAGTATTTATGTTGAAAAAGCAAACAAGAGAAGAATATCCACCTTCCCTCATCTTCTTCAACATATTAACTTCTGAAGTAAATATAACTTCCTGTATTTTAGTATCATCCTCATAACCAGTCTTACCAGGACTATAAGTAAAAGCTTCAACTGGACCTACTCCAGAAAATTCTTCTCCAGTAGAACACAAAGAATCAATTGATCTAAAAGCAAATCCTCTACGAGTCTGGAAAAATAAGTATCCAGCAGTACCGTTTGCTTTCGTTGCTTCTGCTATATCAACGTCACTTGATTTAGTGTAACCACTACTATCAGCTGTAACTTGTTCATTATTAGCAACACTCTTCCATTTCTTTGTATCTGGTGCTGTAGTATTAGTAGAAACAGTCTTTGTTTGAATCTCTCTTATTACAGAGAAAGGATTCTTCTTAGCTGGAAGTAACTTTATATTATTAGCAGAAGGCTCTGTAAATATCTTTCCATCAGGTACATTAAGATAATCAGTTAGTATCTTTCTAACTGCTGTAGATGTTTCACCCTTGACAATACGATTGATGTGAATACCTTCATTAAGAAGACCAGCTTCTGAAATTAAACCTAAAGTATATGCCTGTCTTCTATCAGTAGTCACCCTATTAGCAATAGTCCAAACACGAAACTCATAATCATATTCAATATCACGTTTTTCAACTTTAACAACAACTTTTTCCCATCCTTGTATTGGCATACTAGATAACAAATTATCCTTATTATCTCTAACTACTATCTCTCCACCATAACAAGGCATCATAATATCTTCATGATACTGAAAATGAGTTACTAATTGAGTGATATTAGCAAAAGGTTTTTCATCATCACCAATTCTGTATATTGCTATACTCTTGCAAATAAAACTCTGTGCATCAACTTCTGTAGACATTATTATACCTCAAACTAGATATGCAGAAGAATAGTAATCACCATGTCCAGCTCCAACCCTAGTATCTATATGAGACTGGGGTGCAGCTTGATCTATCTCTTCTGTGCTACTTATATTTGTTATGGTGGGTTGTCCTTCCTTAGAAGACTGTAAAGCACCAAGTATAGTCTCAGACTCAGAATCCCTTGAACCACGTTCTATTAAAATAGATTTTAAAACATTCATATCAGATGATTTAAATGAATTTGTATTAGTAGTTGTGTTACTTTCAATAACATCTCTGTGTGCATCTAAAGTACCATCTGCTAACGATTGTGGATTTATAAATTCATTAGCAATCAAAGCTAAAAGACCTGTAACTGGATTTGATTTTGCTGCAAAGAAAGATCTCTTCAATAACTGACGAATTAATGGTGTAGGTCCAGACAACAATCCACCTTTATCAGCATCCATAGTATAAAGCCATCTGAACGGGTTCCACCATCCCTTCCCAGCTCCACCTGTTCTTTGTCTCATCATCCAATCTTCTCTAATCATACCATCCTTACCAAAGAAAGGTCTTGTTGCTTCAGTTGCTGATTGACCTCTATGGAACCAATTGGATAAACCAGTAGTCACACGATTTATTGGTCCACCACCTCTATAGAAATTAGTACTACCACCTCCTGTATTAGAAGACCTGTTGTATGAGGTACTACCTCCTATATTAATTTTCAACAATCCTAAAAGATTACTAACCCAATTACCTTCTCTTTTCTCTGCTCTTTCAGATTCTAAATTTGCTTTAGTTTTCTCCCTCCTTTCTTCCACACCAAGATCAACTATAACACCTCTTGCTATTCTATCAGAAACACCAGGTGTATCACCAAACACACTGTCAACTGAATTAGTAACTTTACCAACCTCCTCAGTAGCATATGCTGGTAAAGGTCCAATTGACCCAATAGATTTTCCAATAAGTTGTTGTAAAACAATAGATATCGCCTTTGGATAAGCATCCATTGTGCTTTGCAAATCCTTAACTTTATCTTCAGCAGTATCATCCTCCTTCATTAAAGATGATCCGATCTGACCCCATACTGTTGGTAATACTTCGGTCTTATTACTTATTGCCTTATCAAAACTGCGTATCTCATCCTCTTTTGGTCTTGGTGGTCTTCCAGGGAATGATGCACCAGCCTTAAGAGTTCCATTTTTAAACTTGTCATTATTAATTGGCCAAATCATTTCTTGACCATCACCTTGCACTGGTCTACCTGCTATCGGATACCCAGTATTAGGTCCATCAATAAGCATACCAGTATTAGCTCTTGGATCTGGCGTACCACTTAACCCACCAATGTTAACATCAGTAGTAGCACTCCAAGGATCAGGAATCATTTCCTCACGTTCATTCCTAATCCTAATATCATCTGGACTATCATTCAATCCAACAAATTCATTTGGAAGTGCTGGTTTTATCTGATCTTCAAGCTCTGTCTCAAGAATTAACTGTTTTGTATCTTCCTTTTCTTCTTCCTTTATGTTAACTTGTTCTCTTAAAGCAGCAATAATCTGATCTAACTTACCCTCTAAAGTATCAGAATCATGTTCTAAACTCTTAACAGCACCAGCTATACCATCTTTTGCTGCAATTATACCTTCTTCTGCTGCATCAACTTTCTGATTAATATTTCTAAGACTGGAACTTAATGAAACTGCTACAGCAGATAAAAATTCTCCTAATTTCTTATCGTGAACTACAGTGGTTTTCTCTCTCCCCTTAGCAGTATTTGTAATAGGTTTATTAGAAACAGGAGTTTGAGATTGGAATGGTGATTGTGATACTTGATTCTTTAATGATGACCCAACACCCACCCACGGAAAAGGTTGTCCTGCCAACCTATTCATTGTTTGAGCATTAGTTGGTTTAAATGGTCCTACTGGGCTAGCAAACTGTGTAGATTGTTTTCTTGCAATATAAGAAGGATCTCCCATCGTTACATTAGGAGTATTCCATTGATATCTCTCTGGCAACCATTGAGTAGCCTTTTGAGCTAAAGCATGTCCAAAAAACTCACCAAAATTAAGCATAGGATTTACACCGTATGCTTTAGCAACATCCTCCGCACCTTTTCTTGCATCAGCAGCAATATTACGAGCTTCCCAAACCTTTGAAGCAATTGAAGTGGATAAATCTCCACTATATGTTGAGGTATATGTTGCCATATTATACTGCTAACCGTTTTAACTGTAATTGAACAATACTATTTCCTTTTTTCCTACCACCACTTCCTTTCAATGTAGGACTACCAGTATTGACATTATTAGTAATTACAAATATTTCACGTTTCACTTTAGAACCACTACTCGTCTTCATATCATTATATAAAGAACTATCTCTACTTATATCAGAAGACTTCGTATTAACAGAAGGTGTTATATTAGTAGACAAATTATCGGGTATAGGTGGTAATGGTGGAATAATCTCTTCTGTATTATTCTCGGTACTATTTTCCTCATTTTTTATTATTGGTTTTCTTCTAAATGAAGGATCAATACTAGGTACTAAACCTCTCCAACCAGAATAAGGTTTATTAGTACCTGGCACAAAGAAATCCAAACTAGTATGTGGACCAGTACCACTACCAACATGTCTTCTTGTCTCTGGATTAGCATAGTCTGATACTGTACCCATCCTACCTAAAATATCACCAAAATTAACCTTATCACCTATCTTCCACTTATCAAGTTCGCCTTCTGGAAAATGAGCGTACAGACTTTCAAATTTTTCTCCATTTTTAGGATCAACACTAGTAATTCCAATATAATGTCCGTATCCTGCTCCCATACGACCATCACCACCAACAACATTTGGATTATATTGATGTCCTATATCAGTAACCACACCTTCAAAAACAGCTCTATTATTATCCCCATCAGGAGTGAAATCTACTCCTGGTTCTCCACTAGCATCAATACGAACTATTGGATGATTATGAGGAACCTGTGAACTATGCTGAGCTATAAGATCACCTTTACCTGGTCCTCCTCCCCACAAACCTCTAGGATCAAACCTACCACGCTTCGGTCTCTCATTTCCATCGGCATCTGTTACAATTTCTTCTTGCTCCTCCTGCTTAGAAATTCTTTTATTATAAACTGAATCTCTCAAAGACCCAAACATACTATTTCCACCACTGTAAGTAAGAGATGTAGGTTCTCCACCTACAGTAGTTGAATAAGGAAGTGATGCAAATTGAACTCCTTCAACTCCCTCAGATTTAAGTAACCGTTGTCCAACACCAGTCATTCCAACACCAGAAGTCCATCCAATAAGACCACCACCCAATGTTCCTATAAAACCATCAATCATATCAGTAAAAGAACTAGCTACTGCACTTCTATCTTCAGAAGTACTCTTGTATTCTAACCCATGAAGGTTTGAAATGCTGCCCTTACCTATTCTTCCACCAGTTTCATACCCTTGTGCATTTTGTATTTCTCTAAGAACTTCCTCTCTAATTCTATCCCTCGTAATTGCTTTTTCAATATCACTAGAAATTATAGCAGCATCAATGAGATAAGAAAGAGCAGTACCTTTACCTGGAACAGTAGATGCTACACCAGACAATATTTCCAATATACCACCTGTAATATCACCTTTCATAAATCTTTCAGCAGCAAATCCAGTAGATAACAGAAGACCTATAATAGGTATCTTACCAGTAGTGGCTTTTGTAGTAGCTTTTGCACCTGTTTTTGCAGTTGCTTCTGCCATTTCTCTAGCTGCAGCACTTCCTGCTGGCAAACTCTTAATAATCTCCATACCACTTTTCTTACCAAATGATTTGGACAATGGTGCTCCGATTCTATTTAAACCTAAAGCATCGGTTGGTGCTCCAATTAAATTTTCCAGAAGTTTTTTACCCATTTTACCATCTGCTGATCCTAATAATCTGCCTTTCTCAACAGTATCATCTATCAGATCACCAACCATGTCTATAGGAATATTAGGATCTCTAGCTACTTTCAAAGCTTTGAGTCCAAGTTGATTTGAAATCCTTTTACCAAGACGTTGTTCACCTATTAAAAATTCTGAAATAGCTTTCTTTGATTTTCCTAAACCTCTTGTTGTTGCAAACTTAAGGGCTTGGTTAAAACTAGTTCTTTGAATAGACGAAATAACTTTTGAAAATAAAAGTCTTTTAATATTACTCTCAAGAACAGTTTTAACTCCCAGACCTGCACCTCTTCCTGTAATTATTCTAAGAAGTTTTCCAGCTTTACCTTTACTTAAAAGAGGAATTCTTTTCCAAATTTTACGTCTTAATGGATCTAAAAAACCAACTACTCTTCTCCTAACACGTGAAAACAACAAACTTGATAAAAAAGTTCCCCAAGAAGAAGGATAACCCATCATCTTAGCAAACCTTCTACCAATACCAGATTGTTTTGTTCTCTCTAAATCATCTTCTTCCTCTGCTACCTTTTCTGCTTCTATTTCTTCTTTCTTCAACTCATTCTGATCTCTTAATACACCTAATATCTCATCAAATTTTCTCTCTAAAACTTCATTATGATTAATAATTAATTTTTGAGTATCAGCAACACCACTCGCAATAGTAGCAACATGAGCAGTTGCTTTATCTACCTTACCTTCTGTACGAACTATTTTTGCATCTAAATCTAAACCAAATATTTTAGTAACCTGATCTCTAAGATTCTTATCTTTTACAATAACCCCATCTTGATCATTGTCATTCCTCAACTTTTTTGCTGCATCCTTTACTATAGGATCAGCATTAGTTTCATCTATCTTCTTATCATCAATAGATTTTTTTACCCTAGCCCAAATTTTCCCAGCTATAAACTCGGATAAATCTCCACTATATGTTGAGGTAAAACTTGCCACTAGTTATTTTTTGCTTTTGCTTGTTCTTGTTTTTGCCGAAGTTCCTCAAGATACTGTTGTAAGAAAGTAGTATATACTTCCCTCTCCCAAGGCATCATATCTTCAATTTCACTCAAACTATATTTATGGTACTGCATTAGAGCAAAATTCATTCTATAATACCCCTCCAGATTATTCTGAAAGAGTGCTATGCGAAAAAACTCTGTAGACCCTCAATCGTATACTCAGAATCCTTGCCAGTGTTAGGATTTATCACTGTAAACTTATGACTGAGCTTAGGTGAGGTTTCGTAGAATTTCTGTACTTTCTCAAATTGCTTGGTAGTCAAACTATCTACAAATGTGCGGAATTCCTTCTTTGTAGTGGTACTTGAGTCGTATACTTCTTCATCATCAAATATCTGATCTATTGAATCTGCAATAAAATCATAAACTTCTTCGGTCTTCATATCCTTCTGTAGAAACTCTCTATCAACAAATTGTTGCATACTAGGATATTTCATCACAATACCTGTTTTATCATCAAACATGATTTTCTTATCATGTCCTTCTGGTTTAAAAACCTCAATTTCGTTGATATTAATTTTTGCGTCTACCTTTGTCTCATTATCATCAAGACAAGTAACAGTCAAAGTAAGTTCTTCTCCTATAGATGCTGCTCTAATCTTCAAAAACAAAAATTCTAAATCAAAACTAGGTAGTTGATCTACCTTAATTCGTGAAAGAACGCAATTCTTCAATAAATCCTTAACTGCGTTAGTTACCTGTTTTTCGTCTTTTGCTTCAAGTGCCAATAATAACACCTTTTCCTCTTTTACGAGAAATGGACGATATTTAACAGTTTTGCCTGTAGAGGGTAATTCAAGTTCATACGTGGGATACCCTAACTTTGGTAATGCCATAAAAATGATTTCAAGTCGTATATTTATATATAG
>MDSY01122412.1_pt1 | contig 12244 bp, 12 predicted proteins | sample 811131 | NCBI WGS metagenome assembly MDSY01 (sample SAMN05326643, study PRJNA326480) | marine metagenome | isolation source: seawater | place: Atlantic Ocean: South West | collected 2010
AATAGTAGCTTGTACTGATGGTGTAGGCACTAAAGTTGAGATAGCTAACTTGTTAAAAAAGTATGACACTATTGGTATTGATTTAGTTGCAATGAGTGTAAATGATTTAATAGTACAAGGCGCCAAACCAATTCTATTTCTAGACTATATTTCAATTAATAAGATTGATCTAAAAAAACTTAAATCTATTCTCAAAGGTATAGTCAAAGGCTGTGAAATAGCTAACTGTGAACTTGTTGGTGGTGAAACTGCAGAAATGCCAGGCACTTATGAAAAGGGAAAATTTGACATTGCAGGATTTGCTGTTGGTGTTGTGGATGAAAATAAAATTTTAGATAAAAAAAAAATAAAAAATGGTGATTTAATTTTAGCAGTTCCTTCTTCAGGGATTCATTCTAACGGTTACTCACTAGTCAGACATATCCTTAATAAAAAAAAAATAAATATTAAAGAAAATTATTTTTTAAAAACTGAATTAATTAAGCCTACTAAAATATATGTAGATGAAGTCCTAAATTTAATCCAAAAAAATTTATTAAATAGTTGTGCAAATATAACTGGTGGTGGTTTGGCAGATAATATCAAAAGAATAATACCTGATAAATTATGTGCTAATATTGATTTAAGTAAAATAAAAACTTTAAAAATATTTGATTGGCTAAAACAAAATAATATTTCTGATATGGAAATGTTAAAAACTTTTAATTGTGGTGTAGGGTTTTGTTTAATAGTTAATCCACTTAATCTTAGAAAAATTAATAGGTATTTTTCAAAAGAATTTAAACCTTATGTGATTGGAAAAATAATCAAAGGTCAAAATAAAGTTAAGCTAAATGCCAAGATTAACTGGAGTTAAAAAAATAAATATTGCTGTGTTTTTATCAGGCACTGGAAGTAATTTTAAAAATTTAATAAAATACTCTTTAAAAAAAAATTCTAAATTTAAAATTCGTTTAGCAGTATCAAATAAATCAAATTCTAAAGGTCTTGATTATGCAGATAAATATAAAATTGATAAAAAAATAATAAACTATCTAAATATTAAAGATTCTGAAATAAATATTCTAAATGTATTAAAAAAAAATAAGATAGATGTAATTTGTCTTGCAGGGTTTATGAAAATTCTAACAAGTAATTTTATTAAAAGATTTAAAGGAAAAATAATAAATATACATCCCTCATTATTACCTAAATATAAAGGACTTAATACACATCAAAGAGTAATAGATAATAATGAAATGTTTTCTGGTTGCACAGTTCATTATGTAAATTCAAAATTAGACTCTGGAAAAATTATTCTTCAAAAAAAAGTTAAAGTTTTAAAAACTGATACCAGTGACAAACTTGCAAAAAGAGTTCTTAAACAAGAACATCTTTTATACCTAAAAGCTTTAGAAAAAGTTTTAACTAATCTTTAAAGAAGAAATCAATCTCTATTTTTGCATTTTCAGGGCTATCTGAGCCATGGACTGAATTTTTATCAATTGAAATACCATATCTTTTCCTAATAGTTCCTTCTACCGCATCATTTGGGTTGGTAGCTCCCATTAACTCTCTATTAGCCAAGACAGAATTTTCTTTTTCTAAAATCATCACGACAATAGGCCCTGATGAAAGATATGCACATAAATCTTTATAAAATGGCTTTGTTTCGTGAACTTTATAGAACTTTTCTGCTTCTAATTTTTCTATTTGGATTTTCTTTTCTTTAACAATTTTAAACCCTTTATTTTTAAACATTTCTTTAATTTCGTTATCAAGATTTCGTTCTACAGCATCAGGTTTAATAATTGAAAGTGTTTGTTCTATATTACTCATAATTGTCCTCTACTAGTTGATTTAATAATCTTACCCCAAAACCTGTTGCACCACCTGGGTTTAAAGCTCCACCATATTTTGAAAAAGCCATTCCAGCTATGTCAAGATGCGCCCATGGTGTTTTATTTAAGATAAATCTTTGTAAAAATTGAGCAGCTGTAGTTGAGCCCGCTCCACCAACATAATTTATATTTTGCATATCTGCATTTTTTGAATCTATAAGTTTATCAAAGTTTTTATGTAGAGGCATTCTCCATAATTTTTCATCAGCGATTTCACCTGCATTTAATAATCTTTTTGATAATTCGTCATTGTTTGAAAAAAGTCCTGCATACTCTGAGCCTAGGGCAACTATGATAGCACCAGTCAAAGTTGCTAAATCAATCATGAACTTAGGTTTAAATTTTTTTTCTGTAAAAGTTAAAGCATCAGCTAAAACTAATCTACCTTCTGCATCCGTATTAAGTATTTCTATTGTTTGGCCACTGTAAGATTTAACAATATCTCCAGGTCTTTGAGCATTACCACCTGGCATATTTTCTACAAGTCCCACAACTCCAACGGCATTAATTTTTGCTTTTCTTAATGCTAAATTTTTCATTAAACCAACTACTGTAGCAGAGCCTGCCATATCATAAGTCATATCTTCCATAAATTTTGCTGGCTTTAGTGAAATACCACCCGTATCAAAACAAACTCCCTTACCAACAAATGCTAAAGGTTTAGAATTATTTTTAGCTCCATTCCATTCCATCGTTACAAGGTATGATCCTCTAACACTTCCTTGTCCCACACCCAACAAGGCATTCATTCCCAATTTTTTTAATCTTTTATCATCATAGATATTTATTTTTAAACCATATTTCTTAAGAGAATTTAATCTTTTTGCATACTCATCAGGATGTAAAATATTTCCAGGTTCAGAAACAAGATCTCTTGCAAAAAAAGTTCCTTCTTCTAATGCTTTAAATCTTAATTTATTTTGAGCAGATATTTTATTTTTTTTTCCGATAACATTTATAAAAATATTTCTTTTATCTTTTTTTGATTTATAAATATTGAATTCATAAGATTTTAATTTTAGTCCATGCAAGAAAAATCCTATAAAATTTTGGATCCTACTATTTATAGTATCCGAGTTAATAAAATAATTATTTTTCTTATTGTAATTTATATAACCATGAAATTTAGCTCCTAAATTTTCTATGTCAGAGGTTTTTAAATCTTTTTTAATTGACAGCAAAAATAATGTTTTTTTTGAATTAATTTCAAAAAAAAGTAAATCTTTTTTTAAATCACTAGTTTTTAACAATTCAGAAATGTAAGAATATTCAGTATTTGACATATCTTTCTTTAAGCCATTAATATTGAAATTTTCGTCCACAAATAGGACAAGATTGCTTGTAATATTTTTTAAACTACTATTTTGATAATTAATTTGAACAGTCATAAATTTTAAATACAATCTATACGAGATGAATGGTATATACGTATTAAGATTGGAATTTCAATGAAAAAATTAATTTTTAAAAATTTTATTACAGATGTACTAATTTTTTTTACAGCAACGATCTTAATAATGGGTTTAATAGTATGGACCCTACAGGCTGTAAATTACTTTGATTTTGTCTCAGAAGATGGGCATGGTTTAAGAGTTTACTTTGCTTATACCTTTTTAAATTTTCCAAAGGTAGTTTCAAGGTTGCTACCTTTTGTATTTTTTTTATCTTTATTTTACACAATTATTAAATACGAAAATAATAATGAATTAAATATTTTTTGGATCAATGGAGTAAGTAAATTTAAATTTATTAATATAATGATAATTTTTTCGATTATACTTATGTGCTTTCAAATATGGTTAGGTTCATATTTATCTCCAATGTCTCAACTAAAAGCAAGAAACCTCATAAAAAACTCAAATGTCGATTTTTTTACCAGTCTTATCAGAGAAGGAAAATTTATTAATGCGGTAAAAGGTTTAACAATTTTTGCAGAAAAAAAAGATGTAGAAAATTTTTCAAATATTTTTATTGATGACTCAAGTAAAGCATATACAAGAATGATTTATGCCAAAAGTGGTAAAATAATATCTAATAAAAAAGATAAACAATTTCTTCTCTTTGATGGAAAGGTAATTAATATTGATAGAGCTAGAATAAATACTTTTGAGTTTGATCAAATTAATTTTAATTTACAATCTTTTGGCTCAAATTCAATCACCCAACCTAAAATTCAAGAGATTGACTCTAAAACTTTATTAAATTGTGTGTTTAAAAAAAATATGACTAATAATAAAGAATGTGGAGAAAATAATATGATTAATGAAACCAAACAGGAATTATTAAAACGATTTTTTAAACCAATTTATATTTTATTAATTACCATATTATCTTGTTTTTTATTTATATCGGGAAAATATAATCCTGATTATGATAAAATTAAAAGATATATATTTTTGTTTATTTTTTTAATTATCATTATTTCAGAAACCTCTCTGAGATATGCTACGTCATCTAATATTACATTATTAATATATTTCTTAACTCCAATTTTATTATTTACAATTTTTTATATTTTTACCTATTTCAAAATAAACAATGTTTAAAATCTATCAAAAATATATTATTCAAAATTTTATATCTAAATTTATTTTAGTTACACTTATTTTTTTTTCATTAGTAATTATTATGGGAAGTTTAGAGGAAATTTCTTTTTCAAAGGATTTAGATGTTAGTTTTTTTACTCCTTATTTTTTAACTTTATTAAATGCTCCAATTACTTTATTTGAAATTTTTCCATTTATTTTTTTATTAACAACACAATTTTTATTTTATGATTTGTTCAAAAAAGATGAATTAAGTTTACTAAAAACGAGTGGTTTAAATAATTTTTCTATTATAAAAATTATATTTCTAATTGCGATTACTATTGGAATATTTAACGTTATTATTTTTTATAATATAGCCTCAAATTTGAAATTTTATTATTCTAACATCAAAAATGACCTTTCAAATGATAACAAATACTTGGCTATGGTAACAAAAAGTGGCTTGTGGATTAAAGATGAAATTGGAGAAAATAAACTTATTATCAAATCAAGTTCAATTGAAGATAATTTTATTTCCAATACACTTATTAATGAATTTGATAAAAACTTTAACTTAATTAGAGTTATTCAATCAAAAAAAATTGATATTAAAAATAATACGTGGATCATTTATGATCCAATAATAACAAAGGATAACTTCACAAATAATATAAAAGAACCAATGATTTTTGTAACCAATTTCAATTATGAAAAAATTAATAATATTTTCTCAAATGTTTCTACGCTAAACATTTTTGAGCTGTTTGATTTAAAGAAAGATTATGAAAGGTTGGGCTATTCATCGGTTGAGATATTTATACATTTGTTAAAGCTATCTACAACTCCATTAATGTATGGAATATTATCAATTGTATCTGCCATTATAATGTTTGGTATGACAAAGACTAATTCGTTACTTATACATATTACTGCAGGTTTTCTAGTCTCAGTTGTGATATATTATATTATGTTTTTTTTTACATCCTTAGGAAATAGTGGAAAAATACCTGTATTATTGTCAGTTTTGTTTCCAATCTTAATTATGTCAATTATTTCAATTATAGGTTTAATTAATATTAATGAAAAATAAAATTATTTTTATAATCTTAATCTTTCTATTTTGTAAAAACATCTCTTATGCGCAGGACATGTTTAATTTTGAGACTAAATCAATAGAAATTATTAAAAATGGAAATTTAATAAATGCAAAAAACGGTAAGGCTGTTTCAAATGATAAAAATATGGAAATTTTTGCAGATAATTTTCAATACTCAAATAATACAAAAATATTAAAAATTGATGGAAATGCACTTATCTTTATAAAATCAGATAATTTAGAAATTAAATTTGATAAAGGCGTCATTAATCAAAATAAATTTACTTTTGAGGCTTTTGGAAAAATTGAAGTAAAAGATCTAAATCACAACATAGAAATTAATTCAGAAAAAATAATTTTTAACAATAAAGATAATATTCTTATTTCATCATTTGATTCAATTATTAAAGATAGTTATGGAAATAAAGCAATTGTAGATAGTTTTAAATATGAGATGAAGAAAGATTTATTAAAAGTCAAAAATCTTGATTTAACAGATAAAGATAATAACAACTTAAAGTTATCACTTGCATATATTAATACTAAAACAAATAATCTTTATGGTAAAGACGTCTTTGCAAGTCTAAACAATGAAACATTTAATAAAAATAGCGAACCAAGATTAAAGGGTAATAGCATTATAGACACCAATACTCTAACAGAAATTAAAAGTGGAGTGTTTACAACATGTAAAAAAAGGGACAATTGCCCGCCATGGGAATTGTCAGCAAAAAAGATCTCGCATGATAAAAAAAACAAAATTATAAAATATGAAAATGCATTATTAAAGATTTATGATAAACCTGTAATTTATTTTCCAAAATTTAAACATCCAGACCCAACTGTAAATAAACAGTCAGGATTTCTTACTCCCTCTATAAAAAGTTCATCAAATAAGAAAAATTTTTTAACTTTGCCATACTATTTGCTTATATCTGATAATAAAGACATGACATTTTCGCCAAGATTTTATGGTCATGAAGAACTTTTATTGCAAACAGAATACAGACAAGCAAACTATAATAGTAATCATATTTCAGATTTTAGCTTTAAAGTTGATGACAATAAAAAGTTAAAAAGTCATTTTTTTTATAAATATGATAAAAAATTTAATTTAGACAATTTCATTGAGAGTGATATCAATTTAAAAATTCAAGCAACCTCAAAAGATACTTATTTAAAAAAGAACAAAATAAAGTCAAATATAATTAATAGTGAAAATATTTTAGAAAATTCTGCAAAAATAAATTTATCTAAAAATAGTACATCGGCAACTATTGAAACTATATTATATGAAGACCTAAACAAAAGTCATTCTGACCGTTTTGAATACATAATACCCAAAATAAACTTAACAAAAGAATTAAATAATAAAACTAATTTAAATGGAAATTTTACACTTAAATCTCAAATACTAGCAAAAAATTATAACACAAATGTACTTGAAAAAATAAATACGAATAATTTGATTTTTAAATCTATTCCTCAAATTACAAAAAAAGGCTTTTACAATAATTTTGAATTTATTGTTAAAAATTCTAATACAAGTGCTAAAAATTCAAAATCATATAAGAATAAAGAAAATATTTATTTATCAAGCTTAGTGCAATTAAATTCTTCATTACCTCTTGTGAAAGACAATAAAAATTATAAAAAGATATTAAATCCTAAGTTAGCCTTGAAATTAGCCCCAGGTTACACAAAAGATTATCGTTCTGATGATACTAAAATAGATGTTTATAATATTTATTCACTAGATCGACTACAAAAAAAAGATATGGTTGAAGGTGGTTTATCATTAACTTATGGAAATGATTTTTCAATATTTGATAAAAAAAAATTATCAGAAATTTTTAGTTTTAAAATAGCTAACAATCTACGATTGAGAGAAAATAAAGATTTGCCGGGTAATAGTCAAATAGGACAAAAAACCTCAAGTATTTTAAATGAGATTACCTATAAACCTAATGACATTGTAAAATTTAAATATAATTCTTCAATAAAAAATAATTTAACTGATGTTAACTATGAAAATCTAACAACTGAGTTTAAAGTCAATAATTTAGTTACAAGTTTTGAATACCTAAATCAGAATTATTCATCAGGAAATAACGATTCTTTTATAACAAATCAAACTGAATTTCTAATCGATAGTTCAAATTCACTATTATTTTCAACAAGAAGAAATAAAACTATCAGCTTAACTGAGTATTATAATTTAGTTTATCAATATAAAAACGATTGTTTGGCTGCTTCAATTGAATATGGCAAAGAATACTATAGCGATAGAGATATCAGGCCTAACGAAAGTATATTCTTTAAATTAACAATTATGCCATTTAATAAAGATAATAACTCAAATTTTTAATTGATAAATGAGTACAAAATTAAAATTAATCTGTTTTGTTATATTATTTCAATTAGCTGTATCTAGTTCATCTTTTGCAAAAATTAATATTATTGCCTCAGTCGATAATGAAATAATAACTAATTATGACATTCTAAAAGAGAGCAGATATTTAAAGGTATTAAACCCAAATTTAGATAACTTAAGTACAAAACAAATAACTGAATTAGCTAAAGATTCATTAATCAAAGAAATAATTAAAAGAAATGAAATTTTAAAATTTATTAGTTTAGAAGAAGAAAATTCATTTGTTGATGAATATATGGCAAATCTATTTATAAAATTGGGTTATAAAGACAAAAAAACTTTCAATAACAAGCTACGTAACAATGAAACCTATTCACTTGATGAGGTAAAATTAAAGATTAAAATTGAACTTTTTTGGAATGACCTAATATTTAATAAATATATCAACCAAATAATAATTGATGAAAAAAAATTGGTTAAAAAAATAGATAATCTAAAAAATAAGAGCAGGAAAGAATTTTTTTTATCTGAAATTATTTTTAAAAAAAACAAAGAAGAAGATATAAATGACACTATATTTAAAGTAAAAAAAAGCATTGATGAAATAGGTTTTGATAATACCGCAAATATATATAGTATTTCTGAAAGCTCAAAATTTGGTGGAAAAATTGGCTGGATTAAAGAAGATACGATTTCAAAACAACTATATGATAAGATAAATATTCTTAAAATTAATGAATATTCAGATGTAATAAAGTTAGAAAATAATTTTGTTATATTAAAAATTGATAACATTAGAATTATAGAAAATGAAATAAATAAAGAAAAAGAATTAAAAAAACTTATACAGGCAGAAAAAAATAAAAAATTAGAAAAATTTTCTAGAATTTATTTTAATAAAACAAAAACAAATTACCGAATCAATGAAAAATAAACCTATTGTCCTGATTGCAGGTGAGCCTAATAGTATTTTTTTAGAAATTTTTTTTAAAGCAATTAAAAATAGAATTTATAAATCACCATTAATTTTGATTTGCTGTAAAAAAATTTTGTCCAATCAAATGAAAAAAAATAAATTTAAAAAAAAACTAAACATTTTAGAAATACATAAATTAAAAGAATACAAACTGGATAATAATAGCATAAATTTAATTAATATTGAGTGCCAAATAATTAACAAAAAATTTGATACAAATTTAACAAATAGATATTTGACTAATTCTTTTGAATTAGCTTTAAAACTAATAAAAAATAAATTTTCAAATAAATTAATTAATGGGCCAATAAATAAGAAGTCTTTTTTAAATAAAAAATTTCTTGGAATTACAGAGTTTATTTCATCTAAATACATGACTAAAAAAACAGGTATGTTGATATATAATAAACATTTATCTGTGTGTCCTCTAACAACACACCTTCCAATAAAGCTAGTTGCAAAAAATATCACCAAAAAGCTTATTAAAGAAAAAATTTATTTAATAGATAAGTTTTTTAAGAAAAATTTTAAATTTAACCCTAAGATTGCTGTTACTGGCATGAACCCCCACTGTGAAAGTATTTTAAAATTTAATGAAGATGAAAAAATTATATCATCAGCAATTAGATCATTAACTAAAAAAAAAATTAGTGTCAGAGGACCCTATCCAGCAGATACAATTTTTTTAAAAGCTAATAGAAATAAATTTGATGTTATTCTGGGTATGTACCATGACCAGGTTTTAGCACCAATAAAAACATTATTTGAATACGATGCAATTAATATAACTATGGGCCTACCTTTTTTAAGAGTTACACCTGATCATGGCCCTAATGATAAGATGTTTGGTCAAAATAGATCTAATCCACTAAGTCTTATTCGGGCTTTACAATTTCTAGATAAAAGGTGATTAAAGCAAAAAAAAGTCTCGGCCAAAACTTTCTTATTGACAATAATATAATTAATAAAATTTTAGATATTATAGATATTCAGAACAAAGATGTTTTAGAAATAGGACCGGGTACAGGAAATTTAACATCAGCAATATTAAAAAAAAATCCAAAAAAGTTATTAGTTGTTGAAAAAGATAATGAATTAGCAGAAAATTTAAAAACTAATTTCGATAATACAATTGAAGTAATCAATAATGACATTCTAAATCTTGATGAAAATTCTTTAAGTAATGCTAAATTAACTGTATTTGGAAATTTACCCTACAATATTTCTACAGAAATTTTATGTAGATGGATTTTAAACGTTAAAGAAAATTACTGGTTTGAATATTTAATTCTTATGTTTCAAAAAGAGGTTGCTGATAGAATTATTGCTAAATTTAACACAAAAAATTATGGCCGTTTATCTATTTTGGCAAATTGGATACTTGAAATTGAAAAAATATGTGATGTAAAACCAACTAGTTTTTTACCTACACCCAAGGTCGATAGTAGTGTTCTTTTTTTTAAACCAAAAAAAAATTATTTTAAATTTACTGATCCAAAAAACTTAGAAAAGATAACTAGAATCTTTTTTATGCATAGACGAAAAATGATTAAAAAACCTTACAATCTATTATTTAAGGGTAATACTGAAATTGCCTCTAAACTAAAAATTGACTTAAATTTAAGACCTCAAAATTTGGATTTTGAAACCTATTTTAAAATTGTAAATGAATATGAAAAATTAAGAAGTTAATTTTTCTATATGTTTTCGAATAAAATCAGGATCATAGTCTTTTGAACCATTATTTACTTCAGCATTTATTAAATTATGAATCTTAGAGTAACATTCTTCCAGGTCTTCATTTACAACAACATAATCGTAATTGATCCAGTGAAGCATGTCTCTTTCAAATTGTTTCATTCTTTCTTCTGCTATTAATTTATCTTTCATATCTCGATTAGATAATCGTTCAAATAAAATTTTTTTACTTGGTGGTAAAATAAAAAAAGTTATTAGCCTATAATCTAATCTTTTGTTCTTAATTTGATCAGCACCCTGCCAATCGATATCGAATAAAACATTTTTTTTTTTATTTAGTTTATCAATTACTGGGCTTCTGGTTGTTCCATAGTAATTTTCAAAAACTTTTGCGTATTCTAAAAACTCTTGATTGTTAATAAGTCTTTTAAACTCCTCATCATTTACAAAATAATAGTCTTTATTAGGAGTTTCGTATGGACGAGGTTGTCTTGTTGTGTGGGATATGGATATCTCAAAGTTATCTTGTTTTGAGAGAAGATTTACTAAAGTTGTTTTACCCGCTCCAGAAGGAGAAGATAAAATAACCATTACCCCATCGTTTTCAGTGGGCATTAAAATTATTAATTAGCTTTGCCTTCAATAAACTTAACAGCGTCACCCACTGTTAAAATCTTTTCAGCCTCACTATCGGAAATTTCTGAACCAAACTCTTCTTCAAAAGCCATTACTAATTCGACTGTATCTAAGCTATCTGCGCCTAAATCATCTATAAAACTAGACTCTTCTGTTACTTTCGCTTCATCAATTCCTAAGTGATCTGCTACTATCTTTTTTACTTTGCTTGAAACATCTTCTGACATATTGATCCTTTTTTGTTATGAAATCGTTAATAGTTTAATTACTTAGATTGTCAAGCCATATACATGCCCCCATTAACATGTAAAGTTTCTCCATTAATGTAATCTGATTGAGTTGAGGCTAAAAAAAGAACCGCATTTGCAATATCTTCTGGCTCTCCTAATCTTCCAGAAGGTATCTTGGACACTATTATATCTTTAAATTTATCATCTATTTTGTCTGTCATTGCTGTTTTAATAAATCCAGGAGAGATGCAATTAATATTAATGTTTTTTTTAGCGTATTCAATTGCAAGACTTTTAGACATTGCAACAATACCAGCTTTAGAAGCTGTGTAATTAGCTTGTCCTAAATTTCCTGTATGACCTACAACAGAGGTAATATTAACAATTTTACCTCTTTTATTTTTAAGCATTTTCTTGATCGCAAATTTGCTCATTAAAAATGTGGACGTTAAATTTACATCAATTACCTTTTTCCATTCTTCAATACTCATTCTAATTGCTAAGTTATCTTGAGTGATACCTGCGTTATTAACTATACAATCGAGGCCACCAAGTTCTTTTGATGCATTCTCAATAAATTCTTCAATTTTCTCACTTTTAGAAATATCAAATTTTAATATCTTAATATTTGTAAATTTACTTTTTAACTCCTCAAGTTTCTCTGTTCTGGTTCCAGAAGCTAGAATATTGGCACCACAATTATTTAATTTTTCAATAATTGAATTTCCAATTCCACCTGTAGCACCTGTAATAATAATATTTTTTTTTTCTAAATCTTTCATATTTTAATATTTTTTATATCATCTACATTATTAATTGAACTAAC
>MDSY01011220.1_pt1 | contig 12243 bp, 12 predicted proteins | sample 811131 | NCBI WGS metagenome assembly MDSY01 (sample SAMN05326643, study PRJNA326480) | marine metagenome | isolation source: seawater | place: Atlantic Ocean: South West | collected 2010
AAAATATGAGGAAAACATAAGGGGTTGTGATGTTTTTCTTATACAATCTACTAATGGACCCTCAGAGAATATAATGGAATTAGCTTTGATGGTGGATGCTGCTGTTCGTGCATCAGCTGATACCGTTACTGTTGTTATTCCCTATTTTGGTTATGGCCGTCAAGATAGAAAAGATCAACCTAGGGTACCAATCTCTTCCAGAGTTATTGTAGATATAATTACCATAATGGGTGCAGATAGAATTATTACTTTAGATCTCCACTCTACGCAAATTCAAGGTTTTGCAAAGATTCCTTTTGATAATTTGTATAGTAGGTCTATTATTTTTAATGCTATAAAAAATGAAAATTTCAATTCGGAAACTTCGGTGGTACTTGCTCCAGATATAGGTTCAGTAAAAATGAGTCAAGGTTATGCAAAAAATTTAAATATGCATTTTGCATTAATTGATAAAAGAAGGTTTGCGCCAAACCAAGCGGAGATAAATCATTTAATCGGCGATTTAAAAGATAAGGATGTTTTGATTATTGATGATATGATAGATACCGCTGGGACATTAGTTAACGCAGCAGAAGCTGCAATCGAAAAAGGCGCAAAATCTATTACGGCAATTGCCACCCATGGTGTTTTATCGCATCCAGCTATTGATCGTCTTAAAAAATCAAAAATAAAAAAAATTATTATCACGGACACAATTTTCACAAAAAAAGAAAAACTATTTGATAAATTAAAAATTATATCGGTGGCTAGTATTTTTGGTAAAGCGGTGAATAGGGTTCATAAAGGTGAATCCGTTAGTGCTTTATTTGAATTTTAGAAAGGAGAACAGTTATGGCATCATCCTATTATAAATTAGATATATCTAGTAGAAATCAGACAAGGACTAAGGGAGCTAAAGCGGTCCGTAAAAAAGGATTCATTCCAGGTGTGTTATACTATGCCGGTGAGGACACTTTGAATATTTCCATTGAAAAATCAATTTTGTTTCGAGCTATGCAGTCAGGACAAAGAATTTTTGAAGTTGAACAGGATGGAGAAACTCAGTATACAATGATAAAGCAAATTCAATATCATCCGGTTACAGATGAAATAATACATATTGATTTAATGCGTGTTCGTCGCTCTGAGAAGATGACAATTTCTGTACCTCTAGTTCTTGTTGGAGAACCTATTGGCGTAAAAGAAGGTGGTGTTTTATCGCAGTCTATGACTCAGGTTGAAATAAGTTGTTATCCTACAGATGTTCCTGAACAAATAGAATTGAATATTGAAAACTTGGAGGTTAATTCATCTTTAAGTGTAGGTGATTTAGATGTTGGATTAGAAGATGTAGATGTCATTGCCGATGCTAGTTTAAATATTGTATCTGTTACTCCACCAGCTGCTGAAGAAGAAATTGTTGAAGAAGAGATTGAAGATGATGAAGGTGCTATTGAAGTTGAAGAAAGCGAAGAAAGCTCTCAGGAAAAATCTGATGAGTCATCGACTGATGATACTGATGTAAACACTGATAAGTAATGATAGCATTTATTGGTTTAGGTAATATTGGTGATAAGTACAGAAATACAAAGCACAATGCTGGGTTTTGGGTGATTGATGAATTCGCTCGTAGGAAAAACCTTTCATTCAATGCAGGAAAAGGAGAGTATATTTTTACTAAGCTTAAGCCAAATGAGGTCTTATTGATTAAGCCAACTACAGGTATGAACAGAAGTGGTACAGCAATTAAAGCCATTGTTGAAAAATGGAACCTTATGATTTCAGATATATTTATTATAATCGATGATGTAGATCTTCCCTTGGGTGCTATCAGAATTCGGCCTAAAGGCGGGGATGGTTGCCACAAAGGGTTGGAAAATATTATTTTTCAACTTCGAACAAATAAATTCCCAAGGATAAGATTAGGTATTGCAGATGGTGGTTATACACGGCCATCAGAAAAATATGTATTAAAACCATTTCACAATAATAAGAATCATGAGGTGCAGGTTATGATAAATCGTGCTGCAGATGCAATTCAACATATAATTGCTAAGGGATTAAGTGAAACTATGAATAATTTTAATGCTTAACTAAGGGAAACTAGGCTATATGAATAATATTATGGTATTTGTTTTGTTCTCTGGCTTATTTGCACTTGTGTTTTCATTTTGGAAGACCAAGTGGATCGAAGCGCAGGATGAAGGAACGCCAAAAATGAAAATAATTGGTGCCAATATTGCTGAAGGTGCAATGGCCTTTTTAAAAGCTGAATATCGTGTTCTTACTTTTTTTGTGCTAGCGGTTGCTGTTCTCTTGGCTTTTTCAAATTATAATAGTAGTCAATCAAGTGCGTATATAGCTTTATCTTTTTTAGTAGGAGCAATAGCATCAGGGCTTGCAGGGTTTCTAGGTATGAGAGTTGCAACTAAATCTAATAATCGCACTACGAATGCAGCCCGAAAAAACTTAGAATCTGCATTAAATATTGCATTTAGTGGTGGATCTGTAATGGGACTAAGTGTTGTCGGTTTAGGTGTAATTGGATTAGGCGCGCTTTTCTTTGTTTATACAAATATGTATGGATCTGACTCTGCCAATATTGGGGTTGTATTGAATGTTTTATCTGGTTTTTCATTAGGAGCATCATCGATTGCATTATTTGCTAGGGTTGGAGGTGGAATATATACAAAAGCAGCAGATGTTGGTGCGGATTTAGTTGGTAAGGTTGAAGCTGGGATCCCTGAAGATCATCCATTAAACCCAGCTACTATAGCAGATAATGTTGGAGATAATGTTGGTGATGTTGCTGGTATGGGAGCAGATTTATTCGAATCTTATGTTGGTTCAATTATTGGTTCAATGGTTCTTGGATCGAGTATAATGGTTATGGGAAATTTTGAATTTAATTTTGTTATTTTACCGCTCTTGATTGCTGCGTCAGGCATAATTGTTTCTGTAATAGGAACCTTTATGGTCTCTGTAAAAGAAGGAGGAGATCCTCAAAAAGCTTTGAATCGTGGCGAGTTTGGAAGTGCTATCATTATGATTGGTGTTATTTATTTTTTGATCCAAAAAATGTTGCCAACCACCTACACCCAGGGTGGTGAGGTTTTCACTAGTATTGGTGTTTTTTATTCAACTGTGATAGGTCTTATTGCTGGCTTAGGAATAGGATTGGTCACAGAGCATTATACTGGAACTGGTACTTCACCTGTTAAATCGATAACTAAGCAGTCTGTAACAGGGCCAGCTACAAATATTATAGCAGGTTTGGGTGTAGGCATGCAATCTACTGCAATACCTATTCTTATAATAGCCTCAAGCATTGTAGGTGCATTTCATTTTTCTGGACTTTATGGTATAGCAATGGCTGCTCTAGGTATGCTTGCAAATACTGGTATCCAATTGGCAGTAGATGCATACGGTCCAATTTCCGATAATGCAGGAGGTATAGCAGAAATGGCAGAATTACCAAAAGAAGTAAGGGAACGGACTGATAAACTTGATGCGGTTGGAAACACCACAGCAGCAATTGGGAAAGGATTTGCAATAGGTTCTGCAGCTCTTACAGCACTTGCATTATTTGCAGCTTTTATGGTTCAGAGTGGGATTAAAAGTATTGATATAGCGAATCCTTGGGTTATGGCAGGACTTTTTGTTGGGGGAATGTTACCGTTTTTATTTTCTTCAATGGCAATGGGCGCCGTGGGAAGAGCGGCAATGTCTATGATTGAGGAAGTAAGAAGACAGTTTAGAGATATCCCTGAATTAAAAATAGCCCTAGAATTGATAAATTCGAAAAAAGAAAGTGATTGGAGCGATGATGATAAAAAAACATACGAAAGTGCTCTTTTAAAGGCTGAACATGGTCGATGTGTTGAAATTTCAACAGAATCTGCTATTAAGGAAATGGTTGCTCCTGGGCTTTTAGCTATTTTTTCACCAGTCGTTGTAGGGTTTGTTTTTGGACCAGAAACACTAGGGGGGTTATTGGCAGGGGTAACTGTATCTGGTGTGTTGATGGCAATCTTTCAATCAAATGCGGGTGGGGCTTGGGATAATGCTAAAAAAATGATTGAAGAAGGAGTAACTGTAGACAATGAAGTTATAACTAAAGGATCTGAAGCACATAAAGCCTCAGTTGTAGGGGATACAGTTGGAGATCCATTCAAAGATACTTCGGGTCCTTCATTAAATATATTAATTAAATTAATGTCAGTGGTCTCATTGGTCATTGCACCTCTTATTGCTTAAAAAAATAAGGAGTTATTATGCGGTTTTATGAAACAATTTATATCGTCGATCCAAATTTGGAAAATGCAGTTTTAGAAAAAACGATGTTGCAGATTGGTAAGGAATTAGAAAAAACACAAGCAAATATAATTAACCATAGAGATTGGGGTAAAAAAAGGTTGGCTTACCCGGTTTCCAAACATAAATATGGATCTTTCATTTTATTACAATTTGAAATAGATGATTTAAATAAAATAAAAGATTTTGATTCATGGTTGAAGTTAAATAATTCAGTTTTGCGCCATATGACAATATTGTTAAATCAAAAACCTGAAAAATATGTTGATAAATCTAAAAATGATGAGCCTATTGTAGAAGAGGACAGTAAACTAGATTCTAATAATGATATTAAGGTTGAGGATAATGTTGAAAAACCTTTAGATACTGATACAAATAATAAATAGAAGGAGCAATTATAATGGCTTTTCAAAATAAAAGAAAATTCTGTTATTTTAAAGAAAATGGAATCAAAGATGTTGATTATAAAGATGTAAAACTTTTACGTCGTTTCGTAAATGATCAAGGAAAAATCATGCCTAGAAGGGTTACAGGAACAAGTGCTAAAATGCATAGAAAATTAGTGCGAGCTATTAAACGTTCTAGGTCAATTGCACTTATGCCTTATGTCGAAAATAATTTAGAATAAGAGGATAAATTATGGAAGTTATATTATTAAATGATTTCGAAGGACTCGGAAAAGCGGGAGATATAGTTCGCGTGAAATCTGGTTTTGCTAGAAACATGCTTTTTCCACAAGGGTTAGCATTGCGTGCATCAAGGCAAAATATTGCTACTGTAGAAGAGAAGAAAAAAGTTATAGAAAACAATAAAATAAGAGAAAATGCTTCTCAAGATTCTATTTTAGAAAAGTTGTCTAAAACAGAGATTACAATTGAGATGCAGGTTGGTGAAGAAGATAAAATGTATGGTTCTATTACTTCCAATGATATTCAAAATTCCTTAGAAGAAAAAGGTATTATAGTTGATCGAAATAATATATTACTAGATTCTCCAATAAAATCTTTGGGAATTTTTCATATCAATATTCGGTTATCAGATAAACACCAAGGTGATATTAAATTATATGTGATTAAGGCATAATCACTATAATAAAAAAATTGCTTGGGTACTTGATAGGCTTTTTATTTCATAATTTGTATAGTTATGTTTGCTGAAGTTGCATTCCCCATCCGCAGTTTTAAAACTTTTACGTATTTAATTCCCAATCATCATATTTCTACCATACATGTAGGTACTCGTGTAATTGTTCCTTTAAACAAAAAAACTGTTAAGGGGATAGTAGTAAATATAAAAAACACCAACACTTTCCAAGGCTCATTAAAAAAGATCATAGATCCCGTAGATAAATTTACAATTATTACACCTGCATTATGGGAATTGATCAAATGGGTTAGTAAATATTATATGTCTCCAATTGGTAAGGTTGCCAACTCAGTAGTTCCAAAGTCTCTGTCGACTAGTTATAATCCACCAACTAAAAAATATATTTCTGTTCAAAAAAAAATTAAATCAGAGCAATTAATAAAACTGAAAAAAAGAGCACCAAAACAGTACCTAGTTTACAAATTACTATGTAAAGAAAATAAACTATATAATATTGACTTTTTAAAGAATACTGTATTAAACCCATTGCAAGTTTGTATTGCTCTTAAGAAAAAGGGCTATATACAGATATTTGAAAAGAAAAATTTACCAGATTCAGATGAACATATTTTTGATCCAATTTTTAAAGATATTGTTTTTAGTAAAGATCAAGCATTGGTCATTGATAAAATCAATTCCTCTATAATAAAAAATAGTTTTAATTCTTTTTTATTACATGGTGTAACAGGTAGTGGAAAAACCGAAATATATATTGAATGTGTACGATTTTGCCTGAAGAAAAATCGTAATGCAATTATACTGCTACCAGAAATATCATTGACTCCTCAAATTGCGGGACGTTTTCGTTCTGTGTTTGGAGAAATTGTTGCGGTTTGGCATTCAAAGCTAAAAACAAAACAGCGTTCATGGACTTGGAAAAAAATCTGCATGGGTACTTTTAAAATTGTGATAGGTGCACGTAGTGCAATTTTTTCACCATTAAAAAACATTGGACTTATAATAGTAGATGAAGAACAAGAATCTTCATTTTACCAGGATATGAAAGAGCCAAGATATCATGCTAGAGATGTAGCATTAATGAGAGGTTCTTTTGAAAAAGCAACTGTAATAGTTGCAAGTGCAACTCCTAGTCTTGAAAGTTATTATAATTTCAAACAAAAAAAAATTCAATATTTACATTTACCTAAACGATTTGGTGGCGCAGAATACCCTACTGTTCATATTGTTAATATGCTTTCCGATCAACATGAGTCTGGAAAATTTGGTCAGGTAATTTCTAGTTTATTGCAAGATAAAATTGAAGAAAAGCTAAATAAAAAAGAACAAATAATTTTACTTCAAAATCGGAGAGGATTTTCATCTGTAGTTAAATGTAATGAATGTGGTACAATTGTTATGTGTAAACAATGTAAAGTTGCTCTAACATTCCACAAAAAGGGAAGTAAACTGGTATGCCATTTTTGTTCATTTAATATTATAAAAGAATCACTATCTTGCAGAGAATGTAATAACTCTAGTTTGGTTTATTCTGGTACAGGAACACAAAAAGTTGAAAACTTAATACAAAAAACTTTTCCTGAATCAAGAATTTGTAGACTTGATATGGATACATCTAGGTCGCACCCTGGAATTACATCGATATTAATGTCTTTTAGTAAGCATGAATATGATATACTTATTGGTACTCAAATGGTCGCAAAGGGGTTAGATTTTCCAAATGCGACATTGGTAGGTATTATTAATGCTGATTTAGGACTTTATTTACCTGATTTTCGAGCAACAGAGAGGGTTTTCCAATTAATTTATCAAGCTTCTGGTCGTTCTGGAAGAAGTAATAAAAGAGGAGAGGTTGTGATTCAAACTTATTCTCCAGATAGCACAGTTATTAAAAATGCAAGAAAATTAAAAATATCTAAATTTTATCAGGAAGCTCTTCTTGAGAGAAAAGAACTAAATTATCCACCATATAGCTGGTTAGCAAAAATTGAATTCATTGGGCCTAATCGACTTAATCTTATTTCTTTAATTGATAAAATCAATAATAATATTAAGGGTAAATATATTGGATTGAATATTTTAGGCCCAACACCTTGTTTTTTAGAAAAATTGAAAAATAAATTTAGGTTTCAGTTAGTTTTTAAATCCCAAAAAATATCTGATCCAAACGGTGCTAAGCTTCATAATTTTATCTATCAAAACTTTAATAACAAAATACAGTTAGGTCAAAACAAAGTTAATATTTATTTTGACCCAATGAGCCTGTTATAAATAGCTATTGTTTATATGTGGTATTTAGTTTTTTATTTTTTTATTATTTTTAATTTTAATTCACAAATATATGGATTTAGAGAATCTTTTACATCGCCAACAGATTTTAGTATGGGTGGCGCAGGTTTTTTATTTTCTTCATTTAATTCACAAATAAAAAATCCTGCCAATCATAACAAAAATAGAATATTTACAACTTCGATCGTAAAATACCCAGCTGGAATTAACAGCCAAAGTCTTGGTTTCAATCTACCATTAAATAATAGTTTTTTCTCTTCCTCATTGAATTATTTATCATATGGGGTTTTTGAAGGGTATAATGAATACGCAGACTTTACTGGTGTTTATAAATCTTATGAAACTATGGCTGAAGTATGTTTGTCAAAAAAAATAAAAAATTATCCAATGTTTGTAGGATCTAGTTTAAGTGGGCAATCATCAAATTTTGACAACTTAAAGATACATTCTTTATATTCCTCTCTAGGATGTATTTGGTATTTCAAAAATATAAATAATGCAATTGGCGTATCAATTAACCAACTTGGATTGGGTATGGTCAATGGGAAAATATTTTACAAGGCTCCAGAATTTGTCTTAAGTGGATCAAAAAAATTGAATTATTTACCTAACGTTATTTATGTTGATCTTTTGTTTGGAGAGAAAAACAAAAAGGAAGTGTTCATGGGTACATTTTTAAACTTTAATAAAAGTTTAAAATTTATGATTGGTACTTCAAGCAGAAAGATAGATCAAAACACCTCACAAGATTTGTTGAAATCTATATTAGGAGCAACAGGTTTTGGGTTTGTTTATGACACCAACCAAGTTATGATTCAATATGGTATATATTATTATGGGGTTGGGTTAGGTATAAGTGGATTAAATATTAGTGTTAATTTTTGAGATTTTTTAAGACCATAATATTATTTTCTTTTTTGCAAGCGCAAAATAATTATCCTGTCATTTTGATTCATGGTTTTATGGGGTGGGGATCAGATGAAATGGGAAAATATTCTTATTGGGGTGGAAAAAACAGTTATGTTCAAAACCTTAAGGATGAGGGATATGAAATAATTGCCGTATCAGTTGGGCCTATATCTTCAAATTGGGATAGAGCAGTAGAGGCGTTTTATCAAATAAAAGGAGGACAGGTTGACTATGGGTTAAAACATTCTGAAAAAAATAAAATAATCCAAAAGCCTGACGGTAAAAAATACATTGGTTTATATCCTGAATGGGATGAGGACCATCCGATTCATATTATTGGACATAGTATGGGAGGCCAAACCGCAAGAATGTTAAATTATTTATTGACCGAAGAAATATATGAGAGTGGTTCAAAAAAGGAAAAATCAAACCTGCTCGGTAAGTCTCACATAGGATGGATTAAAAGCATAACAACAATATCTACCCCACATGATGGGACAACTTTAGCAAATATTATTACTAGTTCGATACCATATATTCAATATTTTGCAGGAATAGCAGGCCTTTTTGGAACCAATTATTTTTCTTTTGATCTTCAGCAATTTGGATTAAAAAAAGAAAAGAATGAAACTTGGTTAACTTTTTTAACAAGGTTGAATAAAAATCCTATAATAAACACAAAGAACTTTAGTGCTTATGACTTAAGCCTTGATGGAGCAAAAGATTTTAATGGTTATTCTCAAGCTTCGCCTAATGTGTATTATTTTTCTTTTGTCACCTCTACTACAAGAAAGAATAAAAAAACAGGTTTACATATTCCAAATGAAAATACACCTTTATTAAATAAAGCAAGAGCCAAATTAATCGGATCAAGGACAGGGTATTGGATAGATGGCACCAAAACTGATTCCTTATGGTATGAAAATGATGGTGTGGTAAATTCAGTCTCTATGTTTGGTCCAACGACTGGATCAAATGGTGCAGACCCCATTATTGAATACGATCCAAAAAGTTTGCTAATTACAGGCCAATGGTATTGGATTAAGATTGCCCAAATGGATCATTGGAGCGTGTTGGGTCATTTTGGTTCTAAAGAGAATAGGGCACGAGCATATGGGATTTTCAAAAAGCATGTTAGGCTATTACAAACGCTTAGGTAGTCTATTGTAATAAATTGTATATTACAACTATGCAATATAGTGAACTACTTTGTGACTTGTTTTTAAATCTAAAAGCCCTGTATCAAACAAATTTAAAAATTCCCAATGCTAGTTTTCAGCAGATATTAGCTGTTTTCTTAATTAAAGATGATGGAGTTGAAATGTCGAAACTTTCAATACAGCTAGGAATTGATAATAGTACTGCCACAAGGCTTATTGATGGTCTCGAGAGAAAAAACTGGATAAAAAGAGAAAAAGATAAAGTAGACAACAGGATCATTAAAGTTTTTCTTACGTTTGATGGGAAAAAAATTTATAATTCTATTGAAAATCAATTGGAAAAAATAGGTTTTTTAATTGAAGAAGAACTTGATTTGGATTTAAGAGGAGAGATTATAGAGCTTGGGCATTCTTTAAATTGGGCAATCATAAAAAAAATGAGCAAGTAGTTGGTTAATACAAATAAAATAATAGGAATTAATGTATTGTCATGGTATGAAAAAAACAAAAGATCATTACCATTTCGGGACACAAAAAACCCTTATAAAATTTGGTTATCTGAGATAATGTTGCAGCAAACAAAAGTAAATACCGTTTTACCCTATTATAATAAATGGGTTAAAAAATTCCCTTCTTTAAGATCTTTGGCGACTGTTAAGCTTGACGAATTATTAAAAATGTGGGAAGGCCTTGGGTATTATAAGAGGTGCATTAATTTTTATAACGCCGTAAAAATAGTTAATAAGGATTACTTCAGTAAAATTCCCAAAGATAAAAAGACATTTTTATCCTTACCTGGTGTAGGTGACTATACCGCATCTGCCGTTTTATCAATTGCTTTTGATAAATCTTACCCTGTTTTAGATGGAAATGTTAAAAGGGTTGGTTCTAGGATTCTTGGAATTAGAAATCATACTAAATACAATAAAAAAAGGCTTATTAATTTTCTTGAATCTACTATACCTAATCATTCTCCTGGAGATTTCAACCAAGGCATGATGGATATTGGTGCTTTAATTTGTAAGCCTACAAAACCTTTATGTTCCCAATGTCCGATAAATATGCATTGCAACGCATATAAGGCAGGTTGTCCTGAAAGATATCCAAATAAGGTTATAAAAAAACCTATACCACATTATAATGTTGTTATTGGAGTTATATGGAGGCAAAACAAATTCTATATACAGAAAAGGAACCTTAATAAAATGCTCGGAGGTTTATGGGAGTTCCCTGGTGGAAAAATTAATAATGGAGAAAATCTAGAAACTACTTTGAAACGTAAAATATCTGAAGAGTGCGGAGTTTCTATTTTAATTATTAAAAATGCTGGTTTTATAAATCATGCTTTTTCTCATTTTACAATAACATTAAATTGCTTTTTTTGTAAAGAAAAAAATCCCACCCTACAAGAAAACCCAAATGGGAAATGGATTTCTAAAACCAGCATTGGAGAATATTCTTTTCCCAAAGCAAATCATAAATTATTTAAACATTTAGAATCAAAAAATTGGTATGCTTAAGATTTTTTATTCTATAATTATATGGCCTATATGGTATGCTTTTTTTCTTCCGTCATTATTACTTCTTTTATTTGTAATAATAATTTTTCCTAGAAAGCACCTTTTTTATTTTATCCGTCCAATTTGTTGGGTATACTGTTTTTTAGCTGGTCAGTGGCTAAAGAAAGAAAACCATCCACCATCTAAACACGGTGGCCCTTATTTATATATGTTTAACCATGTATCAATGTTTGATCAATTTATGATTGGTGCTTATATACCTCATTATGTAACAGCTGTTGCAGCTGTTGAAGTTTTCAAATATCCCATTTGGGGATATATAATAAAAAAATATGGAGTTATCCCTATTATTCGTCAAAAAATTAGGAAAGCAATAGGAAGTTTAAACCTTGCTGAAAAAGCTATTAAAGAAGGAACATCTTTTTTGATTTCACCAGAAGGAACTCGAACAACAACCGGTGAAATTGGGCCTTTTAAAAAAGGCCCATTTCATTTAGCTAAAAATACAAAAGTGACCATTGTCCCAATTGGTTTAATAGGTGGATTTAAAGCAAAAAAGAAAAATGATTGGCGAATTAATCCAGGTGTTTTAACTATTGTATTTGGAAAACCTATCCATAGTAATGAATATCAGGAATTAAATATAGAAGAATTACGAAACTTAGTATTAAAAAGAATAATTGGTTTAAAACAAGATAGAGGATATAAATGAGAATTTTATTTTATTTTATATTATTTTACCCTTCATTTGGTATAAGTCAAAGTATCGATGAATTGTATGGTGATAGGATTGAATTACTTGGTGTCCCATTTAAGGATCCATTAGTTTTATGTCAAATTTTTATTGCAGTATTTTTAATTATTGTTTTTTTACAATCAAGTATGGATAAAATTATTGATCGAAAAGGGAACTTAGATTTTTTCGAATCTCATTTTTCTAAAACAATTTTTAAAAATTTTACCCCTTA
>MDSY01111262.1_pt1 | contig 12242 bp, 13 predicted proteins | sample 811131 | NCBI WGS metagenome assembly MDSY01 (sample SAMN05326643, study PRJNA326480) | marine metagenome | isolation source: seawater | place: Atlantic Ocean: South West | collected 2010
ATACCCTGCATCTAAAGACGCCTTCGTCATTACATCCCAACCTTCAGGACAATATCCAATCTTGAATTTTTCTATAATGTCATCTCGAAAACCTCGGCCTTTGAAATAGGCCAACCCAATAGCCTTACCCTTCTCCGTTTCTAGTTGATCAGAAAACCATTTTTGAGCCCAAGACACAACAGCGCCCAAACTTTCTCTTGCAGTTTCAGCCTGAATTTCTTCAGCTGTTTTCTCCTTCTCAACTACTTCAATATTGTACTTTCTAGCAACAATTCTCAGCGCCTCTGGATAACTCACTTTTTCAACTTCCATTACGAAGGACATTAAGGATCCTCCCTTTCCAGAACTGAAACATTTATAAATTCCCTTACTTGGAACTACATAAAAAGATGGTGTTTTCTCGTTAGTAAAAGGACTTAGACCTCTATAACTACTTCCCTGTTTTTTTAGATCTACGTAATCACCAACTACATCTTCAATGATGGCGGTTTGGTGTATTAGATCGACTGTTTCAGTAGGTATCATTTGTGGCTTTTCCTGTTTAGCTAAGGTAGTGTGGCATATGTTAATTGATGTTGAATTTTATCCCCACTTAATTAAGAGCATATTCATAGTCGTACTTTTGAAAAGATGCAGGGGGTTAAAACATCTTGGATTATGTGGGCTCTTGCCTTTGCAGTACTTTCTGTAACTGCACTGCAGGTTATGGGGCTAAATAAAGTTCTTGATTTAAGAGGCCAAATCTTTGATCAAAGTGTAGACCGCTCACTTAATCAGATAGGAGAATGGATACAGGTTTCTGCAGACATCAATTTTTCAGAATCCAAAAAAGTAGAGCAGGTTTCAATAAATCAACCTCTGAGAGGATCCTCACATTCTTTAATCCTAAGAATGGAATCGATGGATATCGACTCTCTTTTACATGTAGCATTAAAAAAGAACGGTATCGATGCCAAATGTGTGTTTGGAGCCTTTGATTCATTTGGACAACCGGCATATTTAGACAGCAATTGCGAACCTTATAGAGATCAACTTGTAGAAGAGGGATATTCAATCGAAATGAAAGACCTTCATTTTAAGGTTTATTTCCCTAATCAAAGCGCTCATCTTCTTCGTGGAGGTTTAGGAGCATTCATTCTATCTGGCGTTCTTCTTTTTGGAATTTTTGTAGGACTTGTGTACGTTGTCTACTCAGTTAGGCAATCCAAACACATAGAACGTATTAGGCGCGATTTAATGAATAACCTCACTCACGAACTGAAGACGCCAATATCTACTATAGGTTTGGCATCAGAAGCATTGAGTGATAAGGAAATTGAATTGGATGAAGAACAGCAGAATTACTACTTTGAGCTGATAAAGGCTGAAAATAAAAGGCTAGGACTTCTTGTGCAAAAAGTGCTTCAGGCTTCACTCGTTGAAAAGGGTTCTCTAAAACTTTATTTGCAACCTCTTAACATCCATGATATTGTGAAAGAAGTTGTGAAAAATGTTGCAATGCAGGTTAGGAAGATGGGGGGGAAAATTGAGCTCGATTTAAAGGCAACTAATCCTATAATTAAAGCAGACCAAACCCACTTAACAAGCGTTATTTTCAACCTTATTGACAATGCACTTAAGTATTCAACCGATAATCCTAGGATTAAAATTTCGACAGTCCAAACAGACGAAGGACTTGAATTTAGCGTTAGGGACAACGGTGTTGGAATACCTGAAGAGCATCTTGGCAAGGTCTTTGAAAGGTTGTACCGCGTTCCTACAGGGAATGTTCACGACGTGAAAGGGTTTGGGCTTGGCCTGAGCTACGTAAAAGCTGTTGTTGAAAGACACGGCGGCCAAATCACTGTTGAGAGCGAGCTCGGTAGTTACAGCGTTTTTAATTTGAAATTGAAATTTGATCCCCCGCAAGAATGAGCAAATCACCAATAAGAATTCTTCTATGTGAAGATGACCCAAACCTAGGCAAACTCCTTTCGGATTACCTTAATGCAAAGGGCTTTATTACCACTTGGGCACAAGATGGAGCTGATGGAGTTAAAACCTTTTTCAGAGAAACCTTTGACTTTATCATCCTAGATGTAATGATGCCCCGTAAAGACGGATTCGAAGTAGCAACAGAAATAAGAAAAGAAAGTAAATCTATTCCAATTCTATTCCTTACTGCGCGAAGCATGAAGGAGGATACTCTTGAAGGATTTAAAGTTGGAGCTGACGATTATATGACAAAGCCCTTCTCAATGGAGGAGCTTCTAGTTCGAATAAATGCCATTTTAAGAAGGACTTCTTCTATCCCACAAGACGGAGAAGAAGTAACTGCGTTTTCTATCGGATTATTTGAGTTCGATTATAACAAGCAACAATTGAGTCTTAACGATGAGACTCAAAGGCTTACAACAAAGGAAAACGAATTGTTATTTCTGCTTTCAAGACACAAAAACGGACTACTAGAAAGAAATCACGCATTATCAGCAATTTGGGGTGATGCGAGCTATTTTAATGGACGTTCAATGGACGTGTATATAGCCAAGCTTAGAAAGCACTTGAAGGCAGACGATAGAATTGAAATCCTGAACGTTCACGGTAAAGGATTCAAACTCATTGCTCCATAGGATTAAAAAGCACTAAAAAAACCGTATCTTCGCGCTCCCTAAATAGGTTGTCGTGTCTGATATGATTAAAATACTCGCTGGATCTGCTTCTCAAGACTTTGCAAAGAGAGTTGCTTCAGCATATGGAACAGAGATAGTGCCTGTTACAAATACACGATTTTCTGATGGTGAATTCACTGTTAGCATTGAAGAAACAGTGCGTGGAAAAGAAGTTGTAATTGTTCAATCTACCATACCTCCTACAGACAATTTATTTGAGCTTCTGTTATTAATAGATGCTGCAAAACGAGCTAGTGCAAAACGCATAATTGCTGTAATGCCTTATTTTGGTTTTGCCCGTCAAGACAGAAAAGATAAACCTCGGGTTGCTATAGGAGCTAAGCTTGTAGCAAATATGTTGATGGCAGCAGGTGTTGAGAGAGTTATTACTATGGATCTTCACGCAGACCAAATCCAAGGGTTCTTCGAAGTTCCTGTTGATCACCTCTATGGCTCAACAATCTTCTTAAAGCACATTCAAGACAATTTTGATTTAACAAATCTCTGCATTGCAACTCCTGATACTGGAGGAACAAAGAGGGCAAATACCTATGCTAAGTTTCTCGGAGTAGATATGGCAATATGTTACAAGCAAAGAGAGGTTGCAAACCAAGTTTCTAGCATGACCGTTATTGGTGAAGTTAAAGGCAAGGATGTAATTATTGTCGACGATATGTGCGACACAGCTGGAACGCTAACAAAGGCGGCAGGCCTAATGTTAGAATACGGCGCAAATTCTGTTAGAGCAATCTGTACTCATGGTGTTCTTAGCGGACCTGCGTATGAGCGCATTGAGGATAGCGTACTTACAGAGTTTATCATAACTGACACTATTCCACTTAAGGAAGGTGCACCAACAAGTAAAATAAAAGTCTTGCCTGTGCATGACTTGTTCTCACACGTACTAAAGTGCTTGATGAGTAACGAAAGTATAAGTTCACATTTTATTATCTAATAATTAATCTATTATGAAATCAGCATCATTGAGCGGTTCTCTTCGCGAGAACGTAGGAAAGAAAGATGCAGTCTCTTTAAGAAAGTCAGGACAAGTTCCTGGCGTTTTATATGGAGACGGTAACCAAAGCCACTTTTCTGTGGATGAAATCAAGTTGAGCAAACTGGTTGTTAACCCCGATGTTTTTGCTATCGATTTAGATCTTGACGGTACAGAAAGTAAGTGCATCATACAGGAAGTACAATTCCACCCTGTAACAGACCGCATTGTGCATATAGACCTTTTGAAAGTAATTGACGGAAAGCCTGTTAAAGTTAACATTCCTATTCGTTCACAAGGAAAATCAGAGGGCGTTATTGCAGGTGGTCGATTAGTTACTCTATTTCGTAGAGTGCCTGTTCAAGGCCTTCTAGAAAATTTACCAGATGCAATTAATGCAGATGTAAGTTCTCTAAATATTGGCGACGGAGTACGTGTTAAGGATTTAAACATCGAAGGTTGTGAAATTCTTCTAAATGAGAGCGTTCTCTTGTTTGCTTGTAGACGTACACGTGTTGCTATGTCTCTTGAGACTACTGCTGAAGGTGATGAAGTGCTTGAAGGAGAAGAAGGCGCAGAAGGAGAAGAAGGCGCAGCTGAAGGTGGGGATGCTCCTGCTGAAAGCACTGAGGAATAAAATAAATTCTGATGAAATATCTCATAATCGGTTTAGGGAATCCTGGGGCGGAATATGAGAACACCCGACATAATATTGGGTTTAGAGTGGTAGACACCATAGCTGAGGCGCATGGCGGAACATTTTCTGCTGAACGTCATGGCATGGTGTCTACTGTTCGTTTCAAGGGACGTACATTAGTCCTTTTAAAGCCCAATACTTTTATGAATCTAAGCGGTAAATCTGTTAGGTTTTGGATGGATTCTGAAAAAATTCCTGTAGACAGAATACTTGTAATTACAGATGACTTAAACCTAGATTTTGAAATTATCCGTCTTAGAGCAAAAGGATCAGACGGTGGACACAATGGACTCAAAGACATTCAAGCAGTTCTTGGAACAAATGTTTATCCAAGATTAAGAGTGGGAATTGGAAATGACTTTTCTAGAGGAAGACAAACTGATTACGTTCTTGGAGAGTGGACAGAGCAAGAACAATTAGTGCTTCAAGAAGTGCTCGCTAAATCATCTAAAGCTGTTGAAAATGCAGTAACAATAGGTCTTAGTAGAGCAATGAATGAGTGTAATTAAGACTTACTCTTTTCGTAAAGGTGATTGTTTCCTATATAGGAGATAACAGGATCTGGAAGTAAATATTGAATATCCTGCTTTTCTAGAATTGCGTCTCGGATGTATGAAGAGGATATTGCAATCATTGGTGCCTGAGTAAAAACCACAACTTGATCTTCCTTTACTGTTGTAGATCCACCTGCATTTGGCGCATTTGGCGGTGGTATGTTTGGTGAACTAACCCTACGGGGATAGACTAAAATTCTGTGATTGGATATAATCTCTTCATGTTCTTCCCAACGATGCAGATTTTCAAAATTATCCTCACCAATTATTACTGAAAAATCTATTTTAGGAAATTCTGCTCTAAGGTGTTTTAATGTCTTAGCAGTGTAATTGGGTCTTGGTAGGTGAAATTCAACATCTGATGCAAATAACCTTGTGTTTTCTGCAACTGCAAGACGAACCATCTGAAGTCTCTGATGTTCAGGTATCATTTCATAGTCTAATTTGAAGGGACTTGTAGGTGTAACTACAAACCAAACCTCATCAAGATCAGCTCTATTTACCATATGGTTTGCTATTACCAAGTGGCCCAAATGAATTGGATTAAATGACCCAAAATACAAGCCTACTTTACCCGATGTAGCTCTTCCTGTCATTTTCTAAGGAATTCCGATACTAATTTATGAGCTTTAGCTGAAGCTTTGGCGAGATCGTCGTTGATGAGTTCGATGTCGAAGGCAGAGGACGCCTTGAGTTCTTGGGATGCTTTGTTAATTCGTTTGGCAATGCTTTCATCGGTGTCGGTGCCTCTTTGGCGCAAACGCGTTTCGAGTGCTTCTATAGATGGGGGCATGACAAAAATCGATAGGGCTTGGTTTTTGAAAACGGATTTGAGGGTTTGACCGCCGATTACGTCAACGTCAAAGACAGGGGTGAGTCCTTCAGACCAGAGTCGCTCGACCTCACTGCATAGCGTGCCATAGCTGAGGCCGGGATAGACTTCTTCCCATTCAACGAATTGGTTTTGCTGAATGTGGTTGTCGAAATCAGATTGAGAAATGTAGTAATACGATTTTCCGGGAATTTCGTCTCCTCTGATTGCTCGGGTTGTTGCACTTACACTAAAACCAAGATTCAATTCCTTTGATGATATCAATTTTGAAACCAAGGTTGATTTACCTGCTCCTGAAGGAGCTGAAAAAATAATGGCCTTACCATCGCCCTTGGGTAATCTTCCTGCTGGCATCTCTTTGAGTGACTAAAGTACGTTTAGAATTTGCTCTTTAATCTTTTCAAGTTCGTCTTTCATTTGGACTACAATACGTTGAATGTCCGCATCATTAGCTTTAGAGCCAAGTGTGTTAATCTCACGGCCAATCTCTTGAGCAATAAACCCAAGTTTTTTGCCTTGACCAATTCCGTTTGATAAAATTTCTTCAAAGTAAACGCAATGAGCAGCCAATCTGCTTCTTTCCTCACTTACATCTTGTTTTTCAATGTAAAATAGAACTTCTTGTTCAAATCTACTTTCGTCAATTTTAGTTGTATCAATTACTTCTTCAAGGTTTGTCCTAATTCTATCGCGTACTTTTTTTAATCTAGTATCAAGTAAAGGGTCGAGGTTAGCAGAGCAATCTTTTATGATTTTGATGCCACTTGCAAAATCAGCTTCAATTGCGTCTCCTTCTTTACTTCTGAAAGTGTCAAACTTGTCTAACGCATCAGTAATTAGTTTTTCTATTTGAGACCATGATTTATCATCCAACTCCTCTCTAGGGCTTTGCAATGCTTCAGGCATCCTCATAGCAAGCGCAAGCAAATCGCTCTCTTCCGCCCCGCTTACATTCTTTAACTGCTCTATGTAATTTTCTACAATCGTTTTGTTTACCTCATGCTTAACTTCAGTTGGATCTAATTCATAGAAAAGGAAGAAATCACATTTGCCTCTAATAATACGTGTACGCAATAGTTTTCTTAGATGCATTTCCTTTTCTCGAAACATCGAGGGTATTCTTGTATTTAGGTCAAACTGTTTGCTGTTTAGGGAACGTACCTCAATATTGTATTTGCGGTTACCAACAACACCCTCGGCTTTTCCATAGCCAGTCATCGATCGAATCATGGCGTAAAGATACGAGGGTCGTACCTTTGTACTCCTATGTCGAGCATTAGAGAAATACAGGCACCTGTTTCAAAAGAAATGGAAGCTTTTGCAGGCCATTTTAGAGAAGTTCTCAAATCAGATGTAGCTCTTTTAGACACCATAATGCGCTATATAGTTAAGCGTAAAGGCAAGCAGATGAGACCTCTTTTTGTGTTTCTCGTAGCCCAAATCAATGGTGGCTGTACTCCTAAAACAAATACTGCAGCTTCGCTAATTGAGCTCTTACACACTGCTACTCTAGTTCATGACGACGTTGTAGATGAAAGTCCTAAAAGGAGAGGCTTTTATTCAATTCAAGCGCTGTGGAAGAAAAAGGTAGCTGTATTAGTTGGAGATTATCTCCTGTCTAAAGGGCTACTAACAGCTATTGAAGATGAGGCTTTTGACTTATTGAAAATTACCTCTAGAGCGGTTAAAGAAATTAGTGAGGGTGAGCTATTGCAAATCGAAAAATCAAGAAAACTAGATATTACTGAGGAAGTTTATTTTGAGATTATCAGAAGGAAAACGGCGTCTCTTATAGCTGCTTGTTGCGCTTGCGGAGCCGCTTCAACAGGTGCTAATGAAGACGGTATAGAAAGGATGTGGAAGTTTGGAGAGAAGGTTGGTTTGGCCTTTCAAATAAAAGACGACTTACTTGATTTGGGAGATGGAACAAGAACGGGGAAGCCAACGGGGGTGGATATAAAAGAAAAGAAAATGACTTTGCCTTTGATACATCTTTTGAATAAAAGTGATGTAAAAGAGAAGACGAGATTACTTAAGTTGGTGAGAAGAGCGCCTAAGGATCCTTCTGCTGTTAAAGAAGTAATGAGCTGTGTAATAAATGGGCCAGGTATGGATTATTCAAGAGGCCAAATGGCCCAATTGAGAAATGAAGCCGTGGATATGCTTAGCCATTTTGAGGATAGTGCTTCTAAAAAAGCTCTGATTGATTTATTAGATTTTACAATTAAAAGGAATAAATGAAGAAGGTGTTATCTGCTTTAATGATGTGTTTGCTTTTCAGTTGTAGTGAAAGCACAACAAATAACAATGTTGAAGTACTCGAAAAATGGGAAAATGGAGTTGTGAAAAAAGATAGAGTGCGATTAGCTGCTGACACATTTATTGTAAATCACTACCATCAAAACTATAAGTTACACATTAGTGGTAAGGCATTTTACATTGAAGGTGAAGAGATAAAGCATGGAACTTGGATAGCTCACTATCCTGACGGGAAAAAATGGTCATTAAATAATTTTGACAGGGGCGTTGAGAATGGTGAGTATAAAACTTGGTTTAAGAATGGAGTATTGAATCTTTCAGGTCAATACAGTCAAGGTTCTGCTATCGGTAAATGGGTGTTTTACGACACTACTGGAGTAGTTGTTAAATCTTTCGATGTAACTCCTCAAAACTAGAGGCTTATCCACATTTTTTATGGGAGAACAACCACTAGAATGTGGTTGTGAAGAGAAGATGCGTAATAGATTGCATCATGCTGAATTTTGGTGAAAATCGTCTATTTAAGTGTGGCGTAATGACACTCTTTTGGGCTATAATGATAGACGTTGGAGCACAAAGCTATTCAACTCAAGAGGACTATATCAAAAAATGGAAGGACGAAGCAGTAAGGCAGATGGAGATCTACAAAATTCCTGCTAGTATCACACTTGCTCAGGGAGTTTTAGAAAGTGGAAATGGGGTAAGTACTCTAGCTAAGAAGTCAAATAACCACTTTGGAATTAAGTGTCATAAAGATTGGAAGGGTGGTAAAACATATCACGATGACGACGAAAAAGGAGAATGCTTTAGAGTTTATGATAACCCAAGAGATAGCTATGAAGATCACAGTAAGTTTCTTTTGAAGAAACGATATCAAAGTCTTTTTGAACTAGACATAGAGGACTACAAAGGTTGGGCTAAAGGACTAAGTAAATGTGGTTACGCGACTAATCCCAAATATGCAGATTTGCTTATAACCATAATTGAAAGGCACGATTTATATCTTCTCGATACTGGTGACTGGATTGATAAGGACGAATCTATTGCTGATTCTGGCAAGGGTTCTAAGTTGCATACTTCAAGAACTCTTCATAGCGTAAGTACAACTGAAAATGGCATTCAATTTATCTATGCCAAAAAGGGTGATACCGTTAAAAGCTTGGCCGAAGAATTTGATATGATGAAATGGCAATTCCGTCGATATAACGAAATCGATAAGTCTCACGTTTTTCGAAAAGGCGAAATCGTTTACTTGCAACCAAAAAAATCTAGTGGATTCGTGGATTGGCATACTGTCCGTGGCGGAGAGACAATTTGGTCTGTTTCACAGAAGTATGGAATCAAAATGAAGTCTCTTGCTAAGAAAAACAATATCTCAGTCGATTCTCATTTAAGAGTTGGGATGAAACTAAGCTTGAAGTGGAGGCTTAATGAAGATGGAAAATTGCCTGGTTATGCAAAGTTTTTAGGCGGTAAACAATAAGCTTTTTCAGTACCTTGCATGATATTAAAAGTAAACGCTCATGCCCTTTTATCAGCGCTTAGGTAAGATCCCTCCAAAACGTCATACTCAGTTCCGTAAAGAAGATGGTAGCATCTATCACGAACAACTTTTTGGAACTATTGGTTTTTCAGGAAACGCTTCTCTACTCTACCATCATCGAAGACCAACAATGGTTAAGGAAGTTCAAGGTACAGTTGATGTAAGCCCTCAAATTGCGGTAAAATGTAATTTACTATCTAGAAAATTAGAGGGTTTTAATATTCCGGCTGGAAAAGATTACTTGAGTTCACGTGTTCCCGTTTTATTCAATTCAGATGTTTGTCTAGAATTGGCAAATCCACCAAAAGTGGATAGTGAAGACTTTTATAAAAATACAGATGGGGACGAGGTTGTTTTTGTTCATCATGGTTCTGGTGTGCTTCACACCATGTATGGAAAAATTACATTCAGAAAAGGAGATTATTTGGTGATTCCCCGAGGAACCATTTATCAATTTGAATTTGACAATGACGAAAATAGATTATTGATTATAAATTCTGCTTCTCCTGTTTATACACCAAAGAGATACAGAAATCACTTTGGACAATTACAAGAGCACAGTCCTTATTGTGAAAGAGATATTAGAGGTCCTGAAGAGCTTGAAGTTCATGACGAACTTGGAGAATTCACGATTAGAATTAGGAAGGACGGAAAAATTCACGATTATGTCTACGCAAGTCATCCTTTTGATGTCGTGGGTTGGGACGGTTATAATTTCCCTTACGCATTTAACATCGACGACTTTGAACCAATTACTGGTAGAATTCATCAACCGCCTCCAGTTCACCAAACATTTGAAGCTGGTGGTTTCGTGATTTGCAGTTTTGTGCCGCGACTTTACGATTATCACCCTGATTCTATTCCTGCTCCATACAATCACAGCAACATCGACTCTGATGAGGTGTTGTACTACGTTGCTGGAAATTTTATGAGTCGTACAGGAGTAGCTCCAGGTCAAATTACATTGCACCCTGCTGGAATTCCACACGGTCCACACCCAGGGACCTATGAAGCGAGTATTGGTAAAAAAGAAACTGTTGAGCTTGCTGTTATGGTAGATACTTTTAAGCCTTTGCACCTAACTCAACAAGCACTTGAAATAGAGAATCCAGACTATCATAAATCTTGGATTGATTAATTGCATCTAAATGGAATTAGAAAAAATTGTACCTGAGGCGGATGACTTTCTGCCCCTTTTAGGAACTGACCATGTTGAAATTATTGTTGGCAATGCCAAACAAGCTGCATATTATTACATGAGCGCTTGGGGGTTTCAACCTTTAGCTTATAAAGGATTAGAAACTGGAAGTAAAGACAGTGTTTCATATGCTATTAGACAAGATAAGATTACTCTTATTCTAACTTCTCCACTAGAGCCAGGAGGAGATTTAAATCGTCATATTAACGAGCATGGTGATGGCGTTAAAAATGTTGCTTTATGGGTAGATGATGCTACTAAAAGCTGGGAAGAGACTACACAGAGAGGTGCCAAAAGTGCATTTGAACCTAAAACCATTGAAGACTCGAATGGCAAAGTAGTTTTAAGCGGAATTCATACTTATGGAGAAACGATACACATCTTCGTTGCAAGGAAGGATTACAATGGAGTGTTTATGCCAGGATACATAGCTTGGAATCCAGAATACAAGCCAGAACCAGTAGGTCTAAAATACATAGATCACATGGTTGGAAATGTTGGGTGGGGAGAGATGAACACATGGTGTAAATTTTATGCAGAGGTCATGGGATTTGCCCAAATAATTTCATTCGATGACAAGGATATTAGTACTGAATACACAGCCCTAATGTCAAAAGTTATGAGTAATGGAAATGGCCGTATCAAATTCCCTATTAATGAGCCTGCTGAAGGAAGAAAAAAATCTCAAATAGAAGAATACATTGATTACTACAAAGGAGCAGGTGTACAACATATTGCTGTAGCTACAGATAACATTATTGAAACTGTAACACAGCTAAAAGCACGTGGTGTAGATTTTTTGTACGTTCCAGAAAATTATTACGACGATGTCCTTGATAGAGTTGGTGAAATTGATGAGGATTTAGAGCCATTGAAAAAGCTAGGAATTTTAATAGATAGAGATGATGAGGGTTATTTACTACAACTTTTCACAAAGCCAGTTTTAGATAGACCAACAATGTTCTTCGAAATAATTCAAAGAAAAGGAGCCCAAAGCTTTGGGAAGGGTAATTTCAAAGCTCTTTTTGAAGCTATTGAGAGAGAGCAGGAAAACAGAGGAACACTTTAATGAGCACTTGCCCTGTACTTAAAGTAAAAAATTTAAGCATCGCTTTTGAAAAAAGGGTTGTAAATGATTTGAGCTTTAATGTTTATCCGGGCAAAACAACAGCCATAGTTGGTGAATCTGGTTCTGGCAAGACTGTTAGCTCAATGGCTATTATGGGACTATTGCCACAGAATGCTACAATTGAAACAGGTGAGTTCACTGAATTGAAAATTGGCATTGAGATCAGCATGGTGTTTCAGGATCCCATGTCTTCATTAAATCCTTCAATGATAGTTGGGGATCAAGTTGCTGAACCTCTGATTGTTCACGAAAAAATGACCAAACAAGAAGCTAGAACAAAAGTGATTGAGCTTTTAACAGAAGTAGAATTGCCTGACCCCATGACTGCGTTTGACAAATTTCCTCATGAACTTAGTGGAGGCCAAAAACAACGAGTAATGATTGCAAT
>MDSY01141767.1_pt1 | contig 12241 bp, 10 predicted proteins | sample 811131 | NCBI WGS metagenome assembly MDSY01 (sample SAMN05326643, study PRJNA326480) | marine metagenome | isolation source: seawater | place: Atlantic Ocean: South West | collected 2010
AAAATATAAGGGAGATTTTGATCAAAATGGGATTCCAAAATTAAATTATCAAGGGGATATAGGATCACAATACAATCCAATTGCTATTTCACAATGGGCACTTGGGCATTATAATTTGTGGTGTGAAACAGAAAATAAAGAAAATTATTCAAAATTTATTAATGGCGCAGATTGGTTAGTTGATAATTTAAATCTCAATTCAAATAATATATATGTATGGCATCATTATTTTAACTGGACCTATAAAGAAACTTTAGTTAATCCATGGTACTCTGGCTTAGCTCAAGGACAAGGTCTTTCTGTACTTGTTAGAGCTTATAAAATATCACAAAATCAAAAATATTTAGAATCTGCAAAAAAAGTTTATCAATCATTTCTTATTGATACAAGCAAAGGAGGGGTAACATTTACTGATAAAGATAATAATATATGGATAGAAGAATATATTATGAAAAAATCACCTACACACATATTGAATGGATTTATATGGGGACTATGGGGGCTATATGATTATTGGCTACTAACAAATGATATTTCAGTAAAAAATTTATTTGATAGATATGTAAAAACAATATCGATGAATATTAACAAATATGATATTGGATATTGGTCTTTGTATGAATTATCAAATCTAAAAATTAAAATGAGAGCATCAATTTTTTACCACAATCTCCATATAGTACAACTTCAGATATTGTTTAATATGACTGGTATTGAAGATTTTAAAAATGTTTCAGAGAAATGGAATAATTATTTAAATAAAAAATTTAATGTTTTTAAGGCAACAATAATGAAAATTCTCTTTAAGATTTTTTACTATTAATTATTTATGAAAATATTATTTCTAACAGATAATTTTCCACCAGAAGTCAATGCACCTGCAACTCGAACTTTTGAACATATTACAGAATGGAACAAAAAAAAAGATGTTCAAATTACTGTTATAACATGTTTCCCAAATTTTCCTTATGGAAAAGTGTATCCTGGCTATAAAAATAAATTTTTTTCAAAAGAAAATATTAATGGAATACAAGTTATAAGAGTATGGTCTTTTATATCAAAGAATACTGGAACCATAAGAAGAATTATTGATTATTTTAGTTTTGCCTTTATGGCATCTTTAATTGGCATATTTCAGAAGTGTGATATAATTATTGGTACTTCTCCTCAATTTTTTACTACTTGGGCTGCTTGGTTTTTATCTAAAATAAAAAGGGTTCCATGGATATTTGAGCTAAGAGATCTTTGGCCTGAAACTATAAGCACAGTTAACGCAATTACTAATAAGACAGTAATAGATATACTAGAAAAAATAGAGTTATATCTATATAAAAGTTCCAGCAAAGTCATCGCAGTAACACATTCTTTTAAGGATAATTTAATTTCTAGAGGAATTGATTCTAAGAAAATTAATATTATTACTAATGGTGTAAATTTAGATTTGTTCTCTAATAATGGGGGAATAGATGAAATCAATTTTGATATCAAAAATAAATTTATTATTGGTTATATTGGGACCCATGGTATGTGTCATGGTTTAGATTTTATTGTTGAATCTATCCCAAGTATTGGTATAGATAACATACATTTTTTATTTATTGGAGATGGGGCTATGAAAGAGAGTCTTATAAATCAAACAAAAGAATTATCAATAAAAAATATTACTTTTTTAGATTCTGTTCAAAAAGAATATGTGCCAAAATATTTATCAATATGTGATATTGCACTTGTCCCATTAAGAAAAGATGATACATTTAAAAGCGTTATTCCTTCAAAAATATTTGAAGCAGCTGCATTAAAAAAACCTATTTTATTAGGAGTTGAAGGAGAATCAAAAAGAATAATAGAGAAATATTCTGCAGGAATTACATATAAACCAGAAAATAAAGATGATTTTATTAGAAGTATTAAAAAATTAAAAGAAAATAGCTTTTATGAATATTGTCAAAAAGGTTGTGAATCTCTTGCAAAAGATTACAGTAGAAAAAAATTAGCTAATGATATGTTAAAAATAATCAATCAAGTTTATTTGGATAAAAAAAATAAATGAAAATTATTGTTATAACACAAAATGAACCTTTTTATCTTACAGATAATTTAAAGTATTTGATAAATATTTTACCAAAAAACTCTCAAATTGTGGGAGCTGTTGTCTCTAAACCATCTCCATTTGGTAGAAAAGGAGAATCTTTTCTACAAAAAACTCTCAAAACTTTCCATATTTTTGGATTGAAGTTTTTTACTCATTACTCTCTCATGTACATAAAAAATTATTTTGATCAATCAAAAAAAATTGAAAATGTATTAAATAAGTATGATATTGATAAAATTGTTTTAAACAAATCTATCAACCATAAAGATTCTATTGAAAAAATTAAATCGTATAAACCTGACATACTTATATCAATATTAGGAAATGAAATTTTTAAAAAACCTATTATAAATCTTGCACCTTATGGTTGTCTTAATTTGCATTCTGCATTATTGCCTAAGTATAGAGGGTTGATGCCAACCTTCTGGGTATTAAAAAATAATGAAGAATTTACAGGTGTCAGTGTATTTTTTGTTGATGAAGGCATTGATAGCGGTCCAATTATTGTGCAAAAAAAGATTAAGATAAATGATTTAAGCCAAAAAGAATTAATAATTTTAACAAAAAAAATAGGGATGGAAGCAATCGCTGAAGCTGTTGATAAAATTAGTAAAAATAAAGTCAATTTGATTGATAATAATGATTCAGAAAAAACATATTTTTCATTTCCAAAAAAATCTGATGTTAAAGAATTTTACAATTCTGGAAAGAGGTTTTTTTGATGAATATTCTAACATTTGATATTGAAGAGTGGTTTCATATCCTTGATCATAAGTCTACTAAATATGAAAGTAATTGGGATAATTTTGAATATAGATTAGATAGTAATATGGAAAGAATCTTTGATTTGCTTAATAAAAAGAATCAGAAAGCTACTTTTTTTTGCCTTGGATGGGTTGCACGTAAATTCCCTCATATTATTAAAAAAATAGATTCAATGAATTATGAAATTGCTTCCCATTCTGATATGCATCAATTAGCATATCAGCAGAATAGAAAAGAATTTAAAGAAGATTTAAAAAAATCTATTGATAGCATTGAAAGTATAACAGGCAAGAAAGTTAAAGCATATCGTGCACCAGGTTTTTCTCTGAAAGAAGAAAACAAATGGGTTTTTGAAGAATTGTTGTCCCAAGGGATTGAAATTGATTGCAGTATATTTCCTGCAAAAAGAGCTCATGGAGGCTTTAGAAATTATGGTCATGCAAAACCAAATTTAATCGATATTAATGGTTTATTAATAAAAGAGTTTCCAATTAATCTTTTTTTTATTGTTAATAATCCAATTATTTTTTCAGGTGGAGGATACTTCAGGCTCTTCCCTTATCAGATGATAAAGCATATGATGAAAAAGAGCAATTATGTTATGACATATTTCCATCCAAGAGATTTTGACAATTCTCAACCAGTTATAAAGGATTTATCTACATTTAGAAAATTTAAATCTTATTATGGAATACATAATGCTTTTGAAAAGTTAGAAAAATTAATTTCTGATTTTGATTTTGTTGATTTGAATGAAGCAAATAAAAAAATTGATTGGAATAATATTAATAAAATTGTTTTGTAAAGAAATAATTTGAATATTCAAAGTAATATTATGTATTTAATTGACATAATTAAAAAAAATAAATTCCTGTTTTCTTATGGTTTGGTTGAAAGCTTAGCCAAAGGTTTAAATGTTTTGGCTATCCTTTGTTTAGCTATTGTTTCAAATTTAGAAATATATGCAGAGATAGCCATATTGATTGCTTCAGAGTTACTATTTGTTGAACTAATTTTAGCTGGACAACAAAAAGTTGCTTTACGTTTCATAAACAAAGGCAAAAAAAATGTTGAAAAAATAATTTCCCAATGTTCAAAAATATTATTTATTGTATTTATAATCATTTTTGTGTTTTTTGCTATTCTTCCATCAAACGTATTTATATTTTTTCTTAAAGAAGATTTAAAAATTATATATTTACTTTTAATATTTGGATCTTTTCTTACAGCAATTATTAACCTGAATTTGTATAGGCTAAGAAAAGAAAACAGGGTCTATGATTATGCTGTCTTGAGAATATTATTTCAAGTATTCAAATTTTTATTGTGTATATCATTAATGTATGTATTTCATAATAGCATAACTTATCCAATTGCAATAATCATAACGTGTTTGTTTGTATTTGGATATGGAGCAATACGATCAGATATTTTTCAATATATAAAAAATATTATTCATCATGAGTATAATATTGAACATTTAAAATTTGGAACCCCACTAATGTTTCATGCAATAGCTGGTATTCTTTATGGGCAACTAGGCAGATTTATGCTAAACGTTTTATCAACATCAGAAGATTTAGCAACCTACCATTTTAATGTTACCTTAGGAATGACATCATTTTTTGTTGTTAATGTTGCAGGTTTATACTATACACCAAAAATTTATGAAGGAGAAAATTATGACGACTCTTCCAAGAGTAATTTAAAAAAATTTTTAAATCTGTCATTATTAGGTTCTACTTTTACTTCTTTGATAATCATATTTATAGTTTATCCAATAGCTCTAACTTTTGTTCCTAGCGAATATCAAGCAGGGAGTACGGTTTTATATTTAAGTTGTTTATTGATATGGTTTTCCTGTTTTTCAAATTTTGCTGTATATAAAGCTACAGCATTAAAAATAGTGAAGATTATTCCTGTTGTAACTATAGTATCTTTATTGATATCATTTTTTCTGAATTACACATTAATACCAATCTATGGCGGCGTGGGAGCCATAACATCAATTTTGTTATCTGAAATATTTTTTATTATTGCATTATTGCTTTGGTTAAAACAGTATGACTAGATTAATTTTATATCAGATATTATTTTTCCTTCCTCTTATAATGGCTTTATCAGATAGTGTATTTATTAAAGCAAATGGATTTTATTTTATTATATTGCACATAATAGTAGCATTATCATTGATTGGAACCAATACAGTTCGTTTATTATCTCCCATAACATTAATCTATCTTTACACAGCAATCTCTCTAGCCATTGGTTCATGGGGTTTTGCCAGTGGTTATATTTTATTAGAAATGGACGAATTAATATTTCAAAGTTGGGAACATACTAATTTGTCAATGGCAATACTGATTTTAAACCTCAGTATTTTTGTAATTATAGGAGAACGGTTTTTACCCAAAAATACATATAGTACAACAATAAAGAATATTCCTTTTCTTCAAATAATTCCAGCTTTAATGATACTTTTACCCTTTTTCTTTATTGAGTTAAATTTAGATGTATTAAGTGGAGGAGGAGGCTCCTTTTCAAATATACCACAGCTCCTATTTTCCTTAGTGATTATTTTATATGTTCAAAAATATAAAAAATTAAGAAGATATATTTTCTATATACTGATTATTGGTTTATTAGCTGTGGTATCTATAGAAGACAAAAGGGAAGCAATCTTTTTGATTCTACCAATGTTATTTTTAGAGTCATTAAGATATCCTACAAAATTAAATTTTAAAAACGGTATAATTCTTTTTCTTTTACTGACTTATTGTACAATTCTTATATTAGCTATGTCAATTGCTAGAGGCTATGGTGGGTATGGTGAGTTTACCAGTATTTTTAATACCATTGGCTTAATTCCTTCTTATATAAGCACTGATTTTTTCATTAGTGCTTTTCTTCTAAATATAGAAGCTGGCTATTTTTATTTTCATGGTATTAATTCTATTGAATTAGTATTGAATAATATTGATAATCTTTCTTTGGGTAGCACTTTCATCAAGCCATTATTTTTATTAGTTCCAAGATATTTATTCCCTTGGAAACCAGATAGTATAATTACTCTTTATACAATGCAATATGATGCATCATTCCGAGCAGCAGGCGGTTCATTCCCAATTAATATTTTTTCTGAATTTTTTTGGAATTTTCATCTAATGGGTATATTTATGAATATATTTTTAGTGTTATTCGGCTATTTACTTTATAAACATTTAATTACTTCAGTAAAAAAATCGCATATAACTCACATATTGATATATTTAGTTTGTTATTTCCATATAATAACACTTGTAAGGGGTTCTGGGATAGATCTGTATGCTATATATATTCTTCTATCGATTTTTTTTGTAATGTTTTTATCTATATTCTTTCGATCTAGAAAGCAATTATTAGATAACAATAGCAGTTAAATATATTATCGTTATTAATTGTTTATGATAACCTACAAAAATCCAATTCATTATCTATCTTAAGATCCCTAAATTCTTTATGTGCTACTAGAATAGTAACTAAGTCAGCATTTTTTAAAGCATATTCTTGTTCTAAAATTTCAAAGTCTTTATGTGAATTAATGTTTGGTTCTACTGCTAAGATATGATAACCATCAGATTGTAATTTTTTTGCTATATATAACGCAGGAGATTCTCTTAAATCGTCAATGTCTGGTTTATACGCTAGTCCTAGACAAGCTATTTTTGGTTTTTGGTTATTTTTATTTTCATATTTTAATGCTTTATTTTTTATTTTTTCTATTACCCACTCTGTTTTATAATTATTTATCTTTCTAGCTGTTTTAATTATTTTTGCATTTTCTGGATCTTTATGAATGATAAACCATGGATCAACAGCTATACAATGCCCTCCAACTCCTGGTCCTGGGTTTAGTATATTTACTCTTGGATGTCTATTAGCTAATTTTATTAGTTCTATGGTATTAATATTTAATTTATCACAAAGAATTGATAACTCATTTGCAAGTGCAATGTTTACGTCTCTGAAACTATTTTCAGTTAACTTAGTCATTTCTGCTGTTTTTGCATCTGTTGCAAAAATTTCCCCATTGACAAAATGTTGATAGAATTCAATAGTTTTTTTAGTTGATTCTTCATTAATCCCACCTACTATTCTATTATTTTCTACTAACTCAGTCATGATGTTACCAGGTAATACTCTTTCGGGACAATGAGAAATATATATTTTAGATGTATCAACCCCTTCTTCTTTTAATATATCTTCCATTTTTTCTGTTGTACCAACAGGAGAAGTAGATTCTAGTATCACTATATTATTGTCTTTGATAACTGGAGCAATTGTCCTAGTTGCATTAATTATGTAATCTATATTTGGGATATATCCTTTATGAAATGGTGTAGGTACTGCTATAATAAAAATATCAGCATTTGAAGGATTAAGATTGGCTTTGAGGTTACCATCTTTAACAGCCTTCTTTACATAGTTTTCTAAGTCTGGTTCTACAATATGAATATTACCATTATTAACCGTGGAAATAATAGATTCCTTGATATCTACACCACAAACTTTAAACCCTCTATTAGCTAGTAAAGCTGCTGTTGGAAGCCCGATATAACCTAATCCAATAACACATATTTTTTTCTTATCCATTTTTTTTTAAAAATTTTACTATTCTTTTTGATGCATTTCCGTCACCATATGGATTATTAGCTGAGCTAAATTTTTTATATAATTTTTCTTTTTCTAATAATTCTTTTGTATGAAAGACAATTTTGTCTTTGTCTGTACCTACAAGAATAGCTGTTCCCTTTTTAATACCTTCCGGTCTTTCTGTTGTATTTCTCATAACTAAAGTTGGAATATTAAAAGTTGGTGCTTCTTCCTGTATTCCACCACTATCGGTTAAAATAAGATAAGATTTATTCATCAACCATACAAATGCTGGATAACCTAAAGGTTTAATTAAATGTATATTGTCAATACCTCCCAACATTTTATTAACTATATTTCTAACATTAGGGTTCAAATGCACGGGGTAAATAATTTGAACATTACTATTTTTGGATATATCAATTAAAGCATTACAAATATTTTTAAAACCTTTTCCAAAATTTTCTCTTCTATGACCTGTCACCAGAATAATTTTTTGATCTGTTGAAATCTTATTTTTTAATAAATCTATTTCTTTACTTTTATAATTATTAATAATTTTTTTACTATATAAAAGTGCATCAATTACTGTATTTCCCGTAACGCAGATTGAAGTTTTTTTGATATTTTCAGACATAAGGTTCTTTTTTGCACTTTCTGTGGGGGCAAAGTGAAAATCAGCTAATTTACTAGTAATAGATCTATTTATTTCTTCTGGGAATGGCGAATATTTTTTAAACGTTCTTAATCCTGCTTCAATATGACATATTTTAATTTGATTATAAAATGCTGCAATACTTCCAAAAGCAGTGGTAGTAGTGTCTCCATGAACAAAGACATAGTCTGGTTTTTCTTTGTCTAAAACCTTTTTTAAAGAAGTTATAATTTTTGATGAAAGTAAATTTAGAGATTGATTTTTTGACATTAAATTTAAATTGTAATCTATTTTAATATCAAAAAAATCAATTACTTGATTTAACATTTCTTTATGTTGTCCTGTAGAACAGGTAAGGACATCAAATAATTGTTTTTCTTTCATAAATGCAGTGATTACAGGTGTGATTTTTATTGCTTCTGGCCTTGTACCAAATATAAAGAGTAGTTTTTTCTTTTTTTGCATATAGAGATAAAACTTTAAAGTGTAAAAGTTTAATAATGAAATTCCATTTAAAGAACTATTTAAAGAAATATTTGCAAAAAACATATTTCAGCCTAAATTCGGCAAATGATTAAAAAATATGCTATATTTTTAAGTCTTTTAAATGTCATTTTTGGACAGATTTCAATGAGTGACATTAATAAATTAAGCAATGATCAGTTAGATTTAGTCAAACAAGAATTGCAAGGGGAAGCTGTTTCTATAGATGATTCAGATGTGGAATTAATAGAAACAGGCCCTGCAAAAGTAAACATTCAATCTGCCACGCCGTCTCCCAATACTGGTACATATTTCGGTTATAATTATTTCAAAAGAGATATTAATTTTTTTGATAATATTCCCACTCCACCTGATTTTAAATTAGGTCCAGGTGATGAGATTATTTTATCTTTGTGGGGAGAAACAAATTCGAGAGAAAATTTTATTATTAATAAGGAAGGATTAATTTTTTATAAAAATGTTGGTTTTATTAATCTCTCTAACAAAAGTTTAAAAGACGCTGAAGCAGTTTTAGTAGAAGAATTATCTAGTATTTATTCAACATTAAAGGATAAAGAAAATCAAACAAAATTAATGCTTGAATTAGGTAGACTGAAATCTATTAATGTTTATTTTTCTGGACAGATTGAAATTCCAGGCATTAATCTTATTCATCCATTTTCTGATATATTTTCAGCAATTGTACAAGCTGGAGGGATTAAAAAAGAAGGATCGTTACGACAAGTACAATTAATTCGTAATGGTGATATAATTTCTATTGTTGATTTTTATTCTTTCTTTACAGATGGTAAAAATAATTTTTCATCTATAAGAATTATAGATGGAGATGTAATACATATTCCAATGGTTTCTAAACGTGTAGAAATTGGTGGGGCAATTAATAATCCAGGATTTTTTGAATTATTTGATAATGAATCATTAACAGATTTAGTTCAATATGCTGGCGGTTTTGAAGCAGTGGCAAGTTCTAAAATTACACTAGATTCATTAATCCCACTTTCAGAACGTCTTTCAGATGACAATGCAAGAGAAAGTGTGGCAATCAATGTTGAAACTGCTTCAAATATCAAATTGAATAATGGTGATTCTGCAATTGTTGGATATATTACCGATGTAATAACTAAAGTTGAAGTGCTAGGAAGAGTAAAACGTCCTGGATTATATGCTGCTTCAACATTGAAAGAAGTCTTAGATCAAGCTGGCGGTTTTAATGATCCTCTATATAAACAATCTATTCGTGAGAATGAAATTGTAGTTTTACGAAAAGATAAAGATCAATTTTATGGATTAGAATTTTACACTTCTTATGACGAGTCAGATAAATTTGAATTAGTCTCTGACGACAAAATTTTTGTATACGAAGACTATAAATATAGTAATAATTTTACAATAACAGTAGGTGGAGAAGTAAAGAAAAAAGGAAGTTTTCCTTTAGTCGATGATATGACTGTTGAGCAAGCAATCAATCTTGCAGGAGGATTTACTCCACTTGCTAATCCAGAGGCTATAACAGTTTCTCAATACTTTGTTCGCAATGATAATGGCAATATTGTTACAACAACAGAAAATGTTAGTAATGTAACTTTGGATATGATACTTAATCGCAATGCATCCATCACGGTTCTCCCATATAAAGATATGGTCAATATTGTAGGAAATGTTTATAACCCTGGCTTAATAGCATATGAACCAGGTAGAACAGTAAATGGTTATATTAAGCTTGCCGGTGGCCATCGAGAAAACTCATTAAAAAATAAAATCTCTATTCAAAGAGCAAATGGTGAAATTACTAATGTTGTAAGAGGACGTTTTAAGCGCCCAAAAGCAGGAGATACAATCTTTATTCCAGTTGATCCTTCTCCACCATTAGAATTTAATCCTGCAGAATTTACAGCCGATGTACTAGCTATCCTTACTAACTTAGCAACAATTATTTTTATCATTGATAGTAACTAATGTATAAGCCAATCATAGAAAACGAAGATATTAATTTTAGTAATCTTTATATATTTTTCATTGATAATCTTAAAAAAATATTAAAATTTTGTCTATTTGGAGTGATTCTATTTTCATTTTATTTTCTTATCATTAAAACCTCTTCTTACTCTTCAACAGTCTCATTTTATACAAACTACAGTAAAACAACAGATTCTTCATTTCTTGCTCCATTCTTAGGAGGCTTGCAAGAGGGGAGTACTGGAAAATTAAATTTTTCGGTAGATAGTTATCTTAAATCTGATAAATTATTAAAAGATATTGTTGAGCGAGAATATAATATTAATGGTAATAAGGAAACATTAACAGAATATTGGGGTAAGGGTTATAATAACTTTTTAACAATAAACCCAATTGCTCTTTTTCAAAAAATTAGTAAAAATATTATGCTTAATAAACATTTATCAGAAAAAGAAAAGAAAATACATTTTGCAAAAGAACAATTAGCAAACAGTATCAAACATGAAGAAGAACAATTAATAAATCTAAATAAAATAACAGTAAAAGTTAAAAGACATCCTTCATTATCTAAACAAATTGTAGAAAATATATACCAATCTATTATTACATATTCTAATGAAATAACTAATGTAAAAGCTTTGGAAAAAGGAGTATTTATTCAAGAACGTTTATTAGAAGTAAAAAATGATTTAGAAAATTCTGAAAATGAAATGCTTCAATTCTTGGAAAAGAATAAAAATTTTGATTCTCCTTCTTTATTATTACAAGTAAATAGAATTGAAAGAGATATTAAGTTATATGGACAATTGTATTTGAGTTTATCTGATCAACTCGAATTAGCTAAAATTGATGAAGAAGATAATACTTCTTCAGTCTTTTTACTTGATTCACCAACTATTTCTTCCTATAAATCTGGATTAACATTTCTTCAGGGAATTATCTTTGTGTTTGTATTATTTTTTGTGATAGCTTTTTCTTTCCAAGTTTATAAAAACAAAAATCAATTATTTCTTTATTAATAAAATATGATTATATGGCTTACAGGACAACCGGGTAGTGGTAAAACAACTTTAGCAAATTCTATAATAGAATCTCTAAAAAAAGAAAAGCCAGATATTAAAATAATTAATTTAGATGGTGATGATTTAAGGTCTATTAATAAAAATAAAGACTACTCTAAAGAAGGAAGAATAAAAAATATTTCAACTGCCATTTCAATCGTTCGTTTTTTAGCAAATAAAGATTATCTTTGTGTAGTATCTATTGTTGCTCCTTATAGATTTCTTAGAGATGAACTAAAAAGTGAATTTACTTTTCTAGAGGTCTATTTATATACTCAAGAAATAAGAGGAAGAGAGAATTTTTTTGCTGAAGATTACGAAATTCCTTTGGGTAAACATCTATCAATTGATACTGGTAAATTAAGTATAAAGGAATCTACAAATGAAATACTCAATGTTTATAGGAAGATGGCAACCATGGCATAATGGTCATCGTTGGTTAATTGATCAGCGATTGAAAGAAGGGAAAAACGTTCTTATTTGTATTAGAGAAGTAGACCCTGATGATAAAAATCCTTATAACCCATTAGAAGTAAAAGAAAATATTGAAAAAGAATTAAAAGATTTAATAACTAA
>MDSY01133668.1_pt1 | contig 12240 bp, 17 predicted proteins | sample 811131 | NCBI WGS metagenome assembly MDSY01 (sample SAMN05326643, study PRJNA326480) | marine metagenome | isolation source: seawater | place: Atlantic Ocean: South West | collected 2010
AATTTTTCTATAGTATGAATTAAATTTTTCTATAGTATGAATTAAATTTTTCTATAGTATGAATTAAATTTTTCTATAGTATAAATTAAATTTTTCTATAGTATGAATTAAATTTTCTATAGTATATATTATACGATGTCTAATATTAATTTATCACCAAGTTTAAGTGGAACGAATAATCTATTAAATATAGAAAATAATTTACAAACAAATAAATTAAATGAGTTTCAAGATTGGAGAAATATTTATTTTGAAAAATTAGATTGTAAAGGAATCGCATCAAATGTGGGTTCTGGTGATATTTTAGTCCAAGGAGAAGTTAAAAGTAAAACACCGGACCCAACAATTGTTTACTGGGCACCAAATCCCCCTACATGGTCCCAAAGTTATTCGGGTAGTGGATTACCTTATCATGATCCTATTCAGGCTTATCAAAAAACTCCTAATGTAGGGTCGGTAAAGGCTGTAAATAGAAAATTTGAATTTAGAATAAAATTTCCAAATGCATATTATGTAGGTTTAGGTTCTTTATATGTTCCCCCAGTTATTCATTTTAAAATATGTGAAGAAGAATGTAATGAAAAAGAATATCATACTATTGAATTAGGAAAGGGTATTCCATTTAGAACATTAACATATCCATCACCTCCATCCAAAAAACCACGGGATTCGCCAGTTTTTTATCATTGTGATAAAAATAAATTACCAATAAGGTCTCAGGAAAGAGTACTAAGAGATTCTGGATATCCAGAAGATAATAGAATGCCGGATGATTTTTGGGGTTTAAAACCACCACTTTAATTTACGCCTTTAAATTCTAAATTATAGTTTGAATTTTAATTCATACCATATTATAAATAAGAGATTTTTCTAAAATATATATTATTTTAGAAAAATCTTTTTATCGAAATTATATTTGTGTTATACAAATCTGATGAATATAAATTCAATTACACAACTTTCGATGGATAATATTGATAATAAAATACCATATGATTATACCACGCATAAACCTAAGATAAAGGACTTTTAAATTAGCGGAAAATTTTAAAAAAATTAATGATTTACAATCAAAAAATAAACCAATACCAAAACATTGGAGTGTTATTAATGGTTACAATAAGCCGACCGCACAAATTTTAATATAATAAAGATATATCCAACTATTAGGTTCTTTAGGATTTACCTAATAATTTTCATTCATTCTCATTTAAGAAAATCTTTATTAAAATTTAAGATTTTTAAAAATTTTTAATTAAAAATCTATTTATTTTTTTATTTTTTTCTTGTTTAGATAGTCTAATACTGGACCCCGAACACCCACCTCTTTGGTTGAGTGATTTATAGTAATTAGACATATCTAATTTTCTTGCCCCTCATCCACCACCCGATTGTGATATTAAATGGGCGTCACAACCTCCTCATCCACCGGATTGTATTTTTTTTTTAGATCATGAACTTTTGGGTACACTTTTCCTAGTTTGAGACAAACTGGTAGGTCCTTTATGGAGGAGATGTTTGTTATGGATGGAATGTTTGTTATGGAGGAGATGTTTGTTATGGATGGAATGTTTGTTATGGAGGGATGGTCCTTTACGTTGTGAGCGTCCTTTATGGATGGAATGTTTGTTATGGAGGGATGGTCCTTTATGGTGTGAGTGTCCTTTATGGTGTGAGCGTCCTTTATGGAGGGATGGTCCTTTATGGTGTGAGCGTCCTTTATGGTGTGAGCGTCCTTTATGGTGTGGGCGTCCTTTATGGTGTGAGCGTCCTTTATGGAGGGATGGTCCTTTATGGTGTGGGCGTCCTTTATGGTGTGAGCGTCCTTTATGGAGGGATGGTCCTTTATGGAGGGATGGTCCTTTATGGAGGGATGGCCTTTTCTGATGGTTGGGTGGGTGAGTTATTAAACGAGCCGATTTTCCGGTTCCTGTCATTTATAACTATTAATTAGAAAAAAATAATAAATTAATTTAAAATAAATATTAAATAATTTTTTATGAAAGATAAATTTATTTTTGATATTATACATGGATATATAGAAATAGATCCTATATGTCTAAAAATTATAGATACTCCCGAATTTCAACGATTAAGAAATTTAAAACAACTCGGGTTAAGTTATTTAATATTTCCATCTGCAAACCATACCAGATTCGAACATAGTATAGGTGTTTCTTTTCTATCTGGACTAATTTTAACGCATTTAAAAAAAACCCAACCCGAACTTGGAATAACAGAGCGGGAAATTCAATTAATTAAAATTGCGGGATTATGTCATGATTTGGGACATGGACCTTTTTCACATTTCTTTGATAATTATTTAGTTAAAGATTATAGCAATCATGAAGATAGATCGTGTATGATATTAGATTATATTATTAACAAATATAAGTTAAATATAGATAATCAAGATAAAACTATAATATTTAATATGATAAATCCAAAAGAAAATATAAAAAATAAAGGATTCTTATATAAAATAGTTAATAACAAGGATAATGGTATAGATGTAGATAAATTTGATTATGTTAAAAGGGATAGTTTTTATTTAGGTATGAGTTTTGGGTTTGATAGTTCTAGAATTATTAAACATGTACGAATAATAAATAATCAAATTTGTTTTTTAGATAAAACATTTTTTGATATACAAGAATTATTTGAGGTAAGAGATAAATTACATCAACGAGTATACCAACACCACACTAATACAATTTTAGATTATATGATGAAAGATATTTTTTTAGACTTAAACAAAAATATAGATTTTAAAAAAATATGTAATAATCCTAAATTATTTTGTAGGATTGATGATAATTATATTTGGAATTTAGAAAATAAAATTTTAGAAAATATTAAAAATAGAAAATTATATAAATTTATAAATGATTATACAAAAGAAGAATTTAAAAAAAATATAGATAGTGATTTAGATTCAAATGGAGAAAATATTATATTTCATAATTTAGAATTTGGATATCAAAATGAAAAATTTAAAAATATTTTTTTTTATAATAAAGAAAAATATAATATTAAATTTCTTAAAGAAATAAGATTTAATAAAACCATAAAAATTATAAGAGTTATAAATAAATTTTAATTATTAATGATATCATTCCTACTTTCGCAGATCGTCATATTCTTTTTTATTTACTTTAATTCTTGCTCTACACGCTAAATCGTTAATTGCATAAATTAAACCTGGAATATAAAAACACATAGTAAGAATTAAGCATATAATAAACTTATAAATTGTCGTCCATATAGAATATAATCCAACGTACCAATTCCAAATAATTGAAAGGGGGGGGAATAAAACTGCTAAGATTACTTGGGGTAATTCATCTGGAACACAAACTTTCCCATATCCAAACCCTCCGTTAATTACCTTATCTATAAAAGTATAATCTCCGCTATCTATTTTTTGTCTTATATCATCTGGAATCATTTATTAATAATAAAGAAATTAATTTACAAAGATTTTTACTGGTTGAATCACCCAAATGAAATTTTACCGGCTGAACCACTTGATTTATAAACACAAATCCCTTTTTTTGGCCCAAGTGTTGTTTTAAAATCCATTTTACATTTAAGTTCTCCTTCGACATATTGAGATATTTCACCCCCTCCATCATTTGTTGCAGGTTTTGTGTTATCTCCTAAATACCAATTATCATCTTTTCCTCCTTTATATTTAGGTTGCATACAACAGTCTAATTTCATAGCATTACCGGGCAGTGGAGTCCCTTTTACACTACATGTATCCCCGACATTTCTGGAACATTTTGGTTTTTCTTCGTCGGAACTGAAAAAAATTGAGGTTGAGCCGTCTTCTTGGCAAACATTAAGTTCTACTTGTTCTATATATTCGGCAACATCTGACCTTAAAACTACTATAATGGCATATACTAAACCCGGGACATAAAAAATTAAGGAAAGAAAACAACATATTGCGATTTGTACGAATCCTTTTAATCCATACGCCATAAAAACCCCCGCCGGAGGACATAGAAATGTTAAAAGCATTCTAAATGTAAGAAGATTATAACAATATTTCTCCCCAGATTTAATTCCCAGGTCAAAATTTTTAGGAATTATTATATCATAAGTTTTAAAAAACACAATTTTAAAAACAAAGAAAAACACTTCCCAAATTAATAATAATACATCTATTACAAGATTTAATACTGGGAAAAGAATCCAAATAGGATTAAACCTTGAAAATTCACTATTCATCTGGTCTTGGTTAGGAACTAAATAGTATCCTTTTCTTTTTTTATTTTCTGGACTAAGTCTTGAAGCACTTTTTCCCTTTCCAAGGCTGCCACTCGTAGTAGCCCCTAGACAAAAAGCTGTTTTAGTAAAAGATGTTTTTTGTAAGCCTCCCCACCAATCCGCTTCCTTAAATTCATCTATAGCGTCAAAGGTCTCAATTAAATGTTCTTTTTGTTCTTTTTGTTCTTTTTGTTCTTTTTGTTCTTTTTGTTCTTTTTGTTCTTTTTGTTTTTTTACCATAATATTTAATATATTTTTTTTTACAAAAATTATTGAATTATTATTTAAAGATATTTTTTTAAGTTTAATTATGTCTTTAGAAAATATAATACAAACCAAAAATGATATTATATCATATGAATCTTTTGAGGACTTAGATTTAAGAGATGATTTATTAAGAGGTATTTATAGTATGGGTTTTGAAAAACCCAGTGCTATACAGCAGAAAGCTATTAAACCATTTTTAGAAAAAAAAGATTTAATAGCACAGTCACAATCGGGTACAGGAAAAACCGCAACTTTTGCTATAAGTATTCTTCAATCTATAGATGAAAAATTATTAGAACCACAAGCCATAATAGTATCTCATACCAGAGAATTAGCGCAACAAATTTATAGTGTCTTTACAAATTTATCTCAATACATGAAAATTCGGTTATGTAAAATGACGGGAGGAACTAATATAGGTCTTTTAATAAATGAGTTAAGATTAAACCCTCAAATTATTATTGGAACTCCAGGAAGAATTATTGATATGATGAATAAAAAACATTTTAATTATAAAAAAATTAAGTATTTAATAATTGATGAGGCTGATGAAATGCTTTCAAATGGTTTTGTAGTCCAGATAAAAGAATTATTTGAATATTTATATAATCGCGAGATACAAATCGGTTTATATAGTGCTACTATGCCAATAGAATTTTTTGAAGTAACTAAAAAATTTATGAAGAATCCTATAAAAATTTTAGTAAAAAATGAAGAGTTAACACTGGAAGGGATAAAACAGTTTTATGTTAATGTGGAAAGAATGGAATTTAAATTTGATACTTTATGTGATTTATATAATATGATTTCTGTAGCACAATCAATAATTTATTGTAATTCAAAAAAACTTGTGGATGAAATATCTATGAGATTAAAAAAAAAAGATTTTACGGTGGATTCTATTCATAGTGAAATGGACCAGCTAGCAAGAAATAATATTCTTAATAGATTTAGAAGTGGTGAATCTAGAATATTATTGTCAACAGATTTACTATCTCGCGGAATTGACGTCCAACAAGTATCTATAGTAATTAATTTTGATATTCCTTATAGTATTGATAATTATATACATCGGATTGGTAGAAGTGGGAGATTTGGTAGAAAGGGGATTGCAATTAATTTGGTAACATATTCTGATATTAAAAAATTACATGATATAGAACAATATTATCAAACACAAATAGAGGAATTACCAGATAATTTTACAACTTTTTTGGGTTAAATAATTAATTAATTTTAATAGTAGTTAAGATTTATAATCATGAGTATTAACTAATATTATCTAATAGTATGAAATATCTTAGTTGGGATATTGGAATAAAAAATTTAAGTTATTGTTTAATGGATAAGAATAAAACTATTTTATCATGGGAAATAATAGATATAAGTGGAGAGACTAAAGAACAATTTTTGTGTAAAACAATTCAAAAAAATGATAAGGAGTGTAATAAAAATGCCATTTTTTATAATCTTAATGATTTTAAGTTTTACTGTAGAAAACATTCAAAAACAAATCTTGATGGATTAATAGAACTAAGTAAAAATAGATGTTGTCATAAATTAAAAGATGGTTCTTTATGCACTAAAAAGGCTAAATTTATTACTGATAAAAAGTATATAGGATATTGTGGAGTCCATAGCCGAAATTATGATAAAAATAATTTAAATGAAATAAAAAACGATAGTAAGGGTTCATTAGATACTATTACAAAAATTTTGCTTATGGAATTAAAAAAAAGAACTTTTCTTCTAGAAACGGATGTAATATTAATAGAGAACCAACCCGCTTTTAAAAATCCGAGAATGAAAAGTATCCAAATGATAATTTATACATATTTTTATATGAAGGGTCGTATAGATGTTGATAATCAAGAAAAATATATTACTAGACTTTTATTTTTATCGGCTTCAAATAAATTAAAAATAAAATTTGATAATAAAGAAATTTTAAATAGTAAGATAATAACAACAAATAAATATAAAAAAAATAAAGATTTAGCAAAATTATATTGTTTAGAACTTATCAATGATAAGAAATGGGAATCTTTTTTTGAGAATCATAAAAAAAAGGATGATTTGGCAGATACTTTTTTAATGAATTATTATCAAATACAAATGGATGACAATTGATTTATTTAAGATAAAGAATTTAAATTAATTAAATTGCGTAATAAATCATAAAATAACTTCTGATAAGGTAATAATGGATTCCCTTAACATTGATTTAGGCAATGATGATTTAAAAGAAATTGACCTTAGTGTAGATTTATCTTCTAATAATTTAAATTCAATAGATATAACAACCAATAATGAAATTAAAAATATAGAATTAGGTAACTTTAAAAAAAAACCAAACTTAATGGTTCATGATTCTAAATCTAATATAGGTTTAGACCTTTTGGTAAATAAAAATAAAATGTCAAAAGATGATGAAAAAAAATCCAGTAATTCTTTATTTAATCTTAATGAAAAAGTGAATGATACATCAACCGAAATAAATGTTGAACAGTTCAGCACTACAAATTTGAATGATATAAATATAGATTTAAATACTCAAAAAAAAAATAATGCAGATATTTTTAATGATATAAATATTGGAGAAGAACCTATAAGTATAAATAATGATATGAATAATAACTTATTTGAAAATTTGGATTTATCAAAAAAAATAGAACCTGAAATAAGAGAGGTTCATGTTCCTCCTAAAGAACTAAGTTTTGAAGAAATACAAGAAGAAAAATTTAAGTTATTATGTTTATTGGAAAGATTGGAAAAAAGAGGAATAAAAACATTAAAAAAATTTAGTATGTCATCCAGTTATGATGAAATGAAACACGAATATGATAGATTATCCGCACAGAGAGAAACAGACCAAAGTGTTAAATTCCAAAGAAAAATGTTAATAGCTGTTGTAACTGCTATAGAATTTTTAAATACAAAATTTGATCCATTTGATGCTAAATTGGAGGGTTGGTCTGAAAGCGTACACGAGGGAGTTAATGATTATGATGATATCTTTGAGGAATTACATGAGAAATATAAATCTAAATCAAGTATGGCTCCAGAACTTCGATTATTATTAACACTTGGTGGAAGTGCATTTATGTTCCATTTAACAAATACAATGTTTAAATCATCATTACCTGGAATGGATGATGTTATGAGACAAAATCCTGATTTAATGAAACAATTTGCGAGCGCGGCGGCGAGTAGTATGGAACAAAAAAATAAAGAACAAAGTGGAGGTAATTCACCTTTTAGTGGTTTAGGTAATCTTATGGGAGGATTAATGGGTGGGGGGTTGGGTAGTTCAGGAGGATTAGGTGGTCTGGGTGATATGATGGGGGGATTAATGGGAGGAAATGAAACAAATATAAATAATTCAAGTAGACCGGAAATGGGGGGGCCTCCCAATATGGATGATTTATTGAGTCAATTATCTGGTAAGAATTCTAATAATATAAATCTATAACTTTTAAATTTTTTTTCTTCTTTTAGATTCTTGTATCTCATATTTATTAATTATTTTTCGTGCTTTTTCAACGCGGGACCTGGAAATAATTTTTGTTTTTTTCGAATTATTCCTTATTAGACAAAATTTACTATCTTCATTAAAAATACCAGATACTAAAATTATAAAACACATTGTTATAATAAATGAAGTAATTATATCTTTAGTCGCTACAAAAATAACTGTAAATATTATAATTCTTCTAATTATAATATTACTGAAAAATTCATCTTGCGTATCACTTAATTCCAGTGATATGTATTTAGAACCTAAATTCATTAAAATCATAACTATCCCTGCAAAAAATCTACTATTATTTAGGCTATCTATAATATTATATATATTCATAAATTATTATATATTAAATATAGAAATTTTAATTAGGATTAATAGGATAAAAGGCCACCCCGGTGTTTTTTCTACTATTTCCGTAAGTTCCGCAATTTAAAGGACTCGGTCCATAATTAGAAAAATGTTCCATTGGACTATCATTAAATCTAACAATACATAAAATATATGTAAATGCTATAAATAACCCGATTCTAATATTTTCAGTCATACTAAGAGTTATTATCAATAAAATTAATAAAGTATTAATCCATCCTTTAGTTAATTTATTTGAAATTCGCTTAACCTCTTTATTTTTAGTATTGGAAATAAATACAAGAATTAAAAAAGATAAAAATGTTAATATGTAATCTAAATTTGTATTATTCATTATATAATTAATTAATATTTTTTTATTGATGATTTAAATCTTTATTATTATTAATATGTCAGGTATTGCAGAAATAGTAAAATATATAGCGATCGCGTTTTCCATAGGTGTGGGACTTTCATTAATGGTTATATCTGCCCCGGTTCTTCCAGTAGTTATATATTTGGCGATTTTATTTAATGTGATGAAATTAATGTGGACTAGACTAAAAAATCTTTAAATAATAATTTTGTATATAAAAATAAAATAAAAAGAAGTATACTAAAATCTTTATTTATTGGATATATTAATAATACTAAAATTAAAATTAAAAAAATATTTAAAAAATCACAAATGAATAATTTAATATTATCTTTTTCTAAATTTAAATAAAATAAATACAAAACTGATATTATCGATATTAATATTTTCAATAATTTATTCATATTATTTTATTAGAATTATTTTTTTATAATTATTAGAATTATTATTTTTGTAATTATTAGAATTATTTTTTATATTTTATTATAATTATTTTATTAGAAATAATAAATTAAAATATTTTCTTTATAGTTATTAAATGCAATATTGTTCTATTGAGGAAGCATGGGGAATTCCCAAATTAGATAAAAAGAATAAGAAAAAAAAACAGAAAAAAATATATAATTCAGAAATTCCAAAATATATAGAAGATACCAGTTTTTTAGAAGGTGGGCATGATAATAATTGTAACATAAAAAAAGATTCAAATTTCTCAACAAAAAATAAAGATAGATTTAATTTTAGTAGAGGGAACAAAAATATTTATAAAAAAAAGCAAACAAGAAGTCCAAATGTTAATATAAGTTATAATCAAGCCGCGGAAGAATATAGAAAATATCAATTAGAAAACGAACATGTAAAAAAACAAGAAAAAGAAAATAATGATTTTCTTATCGAGGGTTTTGAAAGTAATGATGAATTAAATACTATAGAAGATATAGAAAATACTTTTAATGATGTAGATTATAATACGGACACCGAGAATATAGATTTATATTCACCTTCTACTAATTATCAGAGTGAGTCTGAAAATGAAAATAAGGATGATATGGACCAAGAAATAAAAGAAATTATTGATGAAGCCGAGGAAAATAATGTTAAAAATAATACAATAAATAAAAATAATAGTAAAAAAAAAAAATTTACAAATGAAACTATAAATAAAAGTAAAAATATTGAGGATATTGAGGATATTGATTATAGATTAAATAATCTTAATCGAAATGTTAATTCATTAATTCATAAATTAAATGATAATGATTTTTTTGATGAGGAATCTAATGATAATATTCACGATTTAATACTTTTTATTTTATTTGGGATTTTTATAATATTTGTATTAGATACTATATATAAATTAGGTAAAGGTAATTAATTATTATAAATTAAATATATTAATTTTTTTTTTTTTAAAAAATCCATTGATGATATATCATATAAAAATTTCCCTTCAGGCTTATAATTTTCTATTTTTTTAAATTCTTCTTTGGGTTTTAAAATTTTATCTTCTTTTTTCCCATACTCTATTTTATTTTTTCTTTTAAACCACGAAATATATAATAAATTGGGATGTGTGTAATTTACAATAAATCCATTTTTAATTAAATTCTTAACTATATATATTATACATATATTCATATCATAAATAGGAATACCAAAAATAAAACTGGGAATAATATAAAAGCAAAACACACCTCCTCGGGTGGAGTGTGCCACATTTTTTATTCTTTCATGTACTTTTTTTAGAACATTATCATAAATTTCTAATCTTTTTGTAAATCTATCTTCATTAATTTTATTTAATTCATCTATATTAATCATAGACATAATGAAATGTATATTTTTTATTAATATTTTAATTTAAGATATTAAATGATTAAAAATTTAGTATTAAGTTCTGGTGGTGTAAATGGATTTTTTTTTATTGGGTCTTTAAAATATTTAATAGAAAATAATTTATTAGATAATCTTCAATGTTTATTAGGAACTTCAATTGGAAGTATAATCGGTTTACTTTATATTTTAGGATTTAGTATAAAAGAAATAAATAGATTAGTATTCAATATTAATCCTATGATATTATTTAATTTTAATGGAGAAAATATAATAAAGTTTATCGATAATTATGGTTTGGATAATGGTGAAAAACTTATAAAAATAATAAGAATAGTATGCAAACGTAAAATGTTAAATCCTGATATTACATTTAAACAGCTTTATGAAAAAACGAAAATAAAATTTATTATATCTTGTCTTAATATTAATAAAAAAAATTTAGTTTATTTTTCATACGAAAATTATCCTAATTTAGAAATCTACAAAGCTATAAGAATGAGCACTTCCATACCAATAATATTTCAACCCTATATTTTTGAAAAAGATATATATGTTGACGGAGGTGCGATGGACCCGTGTTCTCTTTCATATTTTAAAAAAAAAAAAGAGACATTGGGTATTATGATTTCAAATGAATCAAAAAATATAAGTAATTTTAAAGAATATTTAGTTACATTATTTTGTAATCCTATTCATAAAATAATTGAGGATTATTATGATGAACCGAATATTATAATTTATAAAACAAAAGAAAAAGATGGATTAAATTTTAATATTACTAACAAAAATATATTAAAAATTATAGAAAAAGGATATGAAGTTACTAAAGAAGAAATCGTGGATATACTTGATTTCTTTAAGCACACATACTAGTGACCCATTTTGATAACTCATCAAATTCTCGGGCACCTGAATATTCATGTGTTTCATTATTTTTAATACATTTAATAGTTGGATAACCCTCTATATTATTATCTTCCGCCATCTCTTTTTCAACGTCAGTCCCCTGGCAATTACATGATTGAACTTTAACATTTTTACCATTTATCTTAGTATTATTATGCGTTTTTACTAATTTAGACCAATCCGGTTTGGTTGAGACACAATGCGGACACCAGTCCGCATAAAATAATACAAATGATATATCATTTTTATTAGGATTCATTTTTTCTTTAATATTATTTAAATTCATAGGCAATGACTCAAAATTTTCAACATTTCCTAAACCTAAAATATTATTCTTTTCACATAGAAAATATAGACCAACTATTATTAAAATCACAACTGTGCCACAAACCATCATTTTATCATTAGACATTTTGACTGAATTTCGCGAACCTTTCATTTATAATATATGTAAATATTTTTTTTTTGATTTATTAAAAAATGAATTCATAATTAACTTAAAAATAACATAATTTAAAGATTATTGATAAATATAAGATTAATAATAATATAAATAATATGAATAATATAAATAATATGAATAATATAAATAATATGAATAATATGAATAATATAAATAATATGAATAATATAAAGAATAATAATATAAAGAATAATAATATAAAGAATAATAATATAAAGAATAATAATATAAAGAATAATAATA
>MDSY01136694.1_pt1 | contig 12240 bp, 12 predicted proteins | sample 811131 | NCBI WGS metagenome assembly MDSY01 (sample SAMN05326643, study PRJNA326480) | marine metagenome | isolation source: seawater | place: Atlantic Ocean: South West | collected 2010
GGGGGTCGGCGCCGCAATCCGGTAACGCGCCCGCCAACCCGATGGCAAAAATCGACGAATACAAGGAGTTTACCCGCGATTTCATGGCGCGGGAGAACCTTCCCGAAGTCGATGCTGCAGCAGCGATGCGCGCCGCAGGTTCGCCGGATATGGGCAAGAGCCAGCTCCAGCTATTCTCGAGAGAATTCTTCGAGGCGCAGATGGAGGTGGTGATTGAGGAAAAGGTGCCGGTCTATGCCGCGGGCCTCGGCAATCCCGCGCCCTGGATCGACCGTCTTCACGCCAACGGCACCAAGGTCATGGCGGTGATCGGCAAGGTCAAGCATGCCGAGCAGGTGGTCGATTCCGGTATCGACATGATCGTCGCCCAAGGTCACGACGGCGGCGGCCACAATTCACCTATCGGAACCATGTCGCTTATCCCGCAAGTCGTGGATGCGGTCGGTGATCGGGTGCCCGTGATCGGTGCAGGTGGTATTTCAGATGGGCGCGGTGTCGCGGCGTCGCTGATGTTGGGGGCAGAAGGCGCGTGGATCGGCACCGCATTCCTCGCAACGGACGAAGCAGGCATCGAGCATTTTCAGAAGGAAGCAATCACCGAAAGCGGTGACGCGGATACCGTCGTAAGCCGCTCGTTAACCGGCAAGCCTGCCCGCATGATCCGTAACAAATGGGCCGATGCGTGGGTTGCTGCGGGCAAGGAACCACTGCCCATGCCTTTCCAGTCGATAATTTCAGGTCCGGTTATGGCTTCAGGCCTCAAGGCTGAGCGCAAGGATATCATGCCTGGCTTTGCTGGCCAGGGAATTGGCCTCATCCATTCGATCCGGCCCGCAGCCGAGGTGATGCGTGAACTTGTCGAAGGTGCGGAAGTCGCACTCTCCCGCTCGTTTGTCGGAGACATGCAGTCCAGCCAACAGGACAAGCATCAAAAATGAGCGCCACATCCACCTTCAATTTCAGTGACAGGTCCGCAATCACGGGCGTCGGTGAAACCGCATTCATCAAGGGCGCCGAAAATACCGCGGTCGACATGATGCTCGAAGCTTCCCGCAAGGCGATCGCTGATGCCGGGCTGAAGCCATCCGACATCGACGGCATGGTTCCGCCGCCGATCTACACGACATCGGAAGAAATGGCCGCCAATCTGGGTATCGACGTATTGCGCTATGCGGCTACCGTTCACATGGGCGGAGCCAGCCCGACGACAGCGCTCCAGAACGCGGCGATGGCGATCGCCAGCGGACTTTGTGACCACGTTCTCGTAACGCTGGGCTGGAATGGCTATTCCGCACTCAGGCCCAAGGCCGGTGCCCCGCCTACCCGGCCGATGAACATGAACACTCTGACCAACACCATTCAGGGCTATTACATTCCTTATGGCGTGTTCCTGCCGGTGCAGATGTATGCCTGGCTCGCCATGCGACATTCCAAGCTCCACAGTGTCGGGCCGGACGCGATGGCCGCTGTGGCACTCGCATGTAACCGTCACGCGCAGCTAAATCCGAGAGCCTTCAATTATGGCCGTACATTCGATCTCGAGGCATATCACTCGGCGCGCTGGATATCCGAGCCTTTCCGGCTCTACGATTGCTGCCTGGAAACCGATGGTGCCTGTGCGGTCGTTGTCTCGCGCATGGAACGGGCCAAGGACATGCGGCACGTGCCGGTAAGCATCGCAGGCGCGGCTGAGGGCCACCCCTATCCCGCCGACGACATCCCCTCGCGCCCCGACCCTTTCAAGATCGGCCTCAGCTATGCCGCCCCGCGCGCATTCGAGATGGCAGGCGTCACCCGCGAGGATATGGATTTTCTGCAAATCTACGACTGCTTCTCTTATATCGTGCTGTTGCAGCTTGAAGCGCTCGGTTACTGCGAACCCGGCGGTCAGAGCGAATTCGTCGCTGATGGCCAGATCGAGCTGGGTGGACGCTATCCCATCAACACCCATGGCGGCTTGCTGAGCGAAGCGCATGTCTGGGGCCTCAACCATGTTGTTGAGGCGGTCCGCCAGCTGCGCCACGATTGCGGCGAGCGTCAGGTCGCAGATGCCCAGACCGGCCTCGTGACCGGCTGGGGCGACCTTGGCGACGGGAGTATCGCAATCCTCAGGAGGTTTACGTGAGCGACAAGAACGAACTGCCGCCTAAAATGCGCTTCAAGGCGCAGAAGGCTCCGCCCAAGCCGAAACCGCGCCCGCAGGATCCTATCGAACAGGAATTCTGGAATCGGTGCCAGGATGGCCATCTCTATTTCCAGCGTTGCAGCGATTGCGGCACCCTCCGCCACCTGCCTCGTTATATGTGCGCGAAGTGTGGCTCACCGGAATTTTCGTGGGAGCGCAGCACTGGCAAGGGTACGCTTTTTTCCTGGACCATCACCCACCAGGCCCTGCACCCGGCATTTGCCGCCGACATTCCCTTCGTGGCTGCGGTGGTTGAACTCGAAGAGGGTGTACGCATGGCCACTCGTCTGATCGATTGTGACCATGATAGCCTCAGGCTCGACCTTCCTGTAGAATTGACATTCGAAACAATCGGGGACGACTTCCGTCTGCCCGTTTTCCGTCCCTGCGAGGAATAGAAGCGATATGGATCTCGATTACGGCCCCGAATACGACACATTCCGTCAACAGGTGCGCGATTTCATCGAAGCGCATAGCCACCTTGCGCCGCCGTGTGCGACTCGGGCAGCCCGCCCTTCACCCGAAGCCGTCAAATGGCAGAAGCTGCTGATCGAAAACGGGTACACTGCCCGCACGATCCCGGCGGAGTATGGCGGCTACGGCGCGGAACCCGACATCCTCAAATCGCGCATCATCTCCGAGGAGTTTTCACGGGCCGGGGTGCCGGGCGGGCTCACGAACCAGGGCATCTCGATGCTCGTCCCGACTTTGCTGGAACTCGGCACCGAGGAGCAGAAGCAACGCTGGATCGAACCCACGCTGAAAGGCGAGATCGTATGGTGCCAGGGCTATTCTGAACCCGGTGCCGGATCGGACCTGGCCAGCCTCAAGACCAGGGCGCGAGTCGAAGACGGCAATTTCGTCATCAATGGCCAGAAAATCTGGACCAGCACGGCGAAGCAGGCCGACATGATCTTCTGCCTCGTAAGGACCGAGCCCGACGCACCAAAACACCGCGGTATTTCCTACCTGATCTTCTCGATGGACACACCGGGTATCGAGGTTCGTCCTTTGAAGACGATGACAGGCCACGCCGAATTCAATGAGACATTCTTCACCAATGTCCGCGTTCCGGTGGACCAGATTGTAGGGGCGCGGGGCCAGGGCTGGCTCGTGGCGAATGCAACCCTCGGCCATGAGCGCGGAATGCTGGGGGATCCCGGCGCGCTCGAAAACCGGCTACAGGCACTGATCGCCCTGATGCAGGAAGAGCGTATCGGACAGGCCCGCGCAATCGACAATCCGGTTCTGCGAGATCGGCTGTTGGCGCTCCAGGCCGAGGTGTCAGCGATGAAATGCAATGGGATGCGTATCCTTTCGAACAGCCTCAAGGGTGAGTCAGGCGGCATGGCGAAGCTAATCGTCAAGCTGCAAAGCTGTGAGATTGCCCACCAGATTTCAGCACTGGCGATCGACGCCATGGGTGAGATAGGCACGCTTTACCATGGCAGCCCGCGAGAGCGCGAAGGAGGCGCGTGGCAATGGAACTACATGTTCCAGCTCGGTCTCATAATAGGCGGCGGCACCGCGCAGATTCAGAAAAACATCATCGCCGAACGTGGCCTCGAAATGCCGCGCGAACCGAAGCTCGCAAAGGTTTCGGATGCGGCGAAAGCAACCGCAGACATAGAGCGTCACAAACAGGGATCAGCCTAATGGATTTCGGATTATCTCAGGACCAGCAGATGTTACGTGATGCGGTTGCCCGTTGTCTTGCGGACACCTGCCCGCTCGATCATGTCCGCGAATGCGCCGAACTGGACAATCCACTCAGCGACAAAGTGCTCGGCGCCGTTCAGGACTTGGGAATTCCCGGAATGCTGGTACCTGAAGAGCATGGCGGCCTCGGTATGACCCTTCTCGACGCTGCCATAGTTGCCGAACAGCTCGCCTATATGGTCGCGCCAGTGCCTTTTCTCGCCAGTCATGTACTTGCGCCTATCGCGCTGAGCGAGGCTGGTAGCGAAGAACAAAAAGCACAATGGCTACCGAAGATCGCGAACGGCGAGGCGCGTATCGCTGTCGCGATTTCCGAGACGGTCGAGGCGCGCGACGGGGCGGGCGTTTCCTCTGCTGATGGGAAGCTCAGCGGAACCGCCCTGTTCTGCCTGGATTTCGAGGGAGCTGACGCTTACATCGTAGCCGACGCTGGCGGCCGGCTGCACCTCGTTACAGCCGATGCCCTCAAACTGGAGACGATCCGGCTGACGACCATTGATCGCACCCGCAGTGTCGGGGAATTGCGTTTCGAACAGACAGAGGCAGAACCGCTTATTGACGATAACGGCGCGACAACGGCCCGGTTGCGCGATGCGGGCCGTGTGATCTTAGCTGCTGACAGCCTTGGCGCAGGCCAGGCCATGATCGAAAAGGCTGTCGATTATTCTGGCCAGCGCGAGCAGTTTGGCCGGCTCATCGGCAGTTTCCAGGCCGTCAAGCACATGTGCGCGGAGATGGCCGCACGTCATGAGCCATGCCGCTCGCTTGTCTGGTATGCGGCCCACGCCTTCGATTCGATACCGGAGGATGCATCCATTTTCGCCTGCCATGCCAAATCACACACAGGCGAAGTCCATCGCTTTGTCGCCCGCACCTCCACCGAAGTGCATGGCGGAATGGGATTTACGGACCTGATGGGTCTTCATTACTGGTTCAAACGTATTGGCTTCGACCGGCAAGCGCTTGGAGGCCCCGAAACGGTGCGGGCCGAATTGGCAGCCCTACAGGGTTGGATAAAAGCCCCGTAATACACTCATTGTATACGGCTGCGAGATTTGCGGCCCAGTCTTGAAGGAATCAAGCAACATGATCGAATGGAATCTCGGCGACATTCTCGACGCAATCGAGCCCGCCATGCCTCAAGACGCTCCGGCCTTGATACACGGCGACCGGATCATCACTTGGCCCGAAATGTCCGCGCGCTCGAACAATGTCGCGCGCGCGTTGCGACAACGCGGAGCTAGCGACGGCGCCAAGGTGGCTTTCTACATGCGCAACCGCCCTGAATATGGTGAGCTGATGGCGGCCTGCTTTAAGGGGCGGTTGACTCATGTGAACATCAATTACCGCTATCGCCCCGAAGAAGTTTTTTACATTTTTGATGATTCTGACAGCGAGGTGATTATTTATAGTTCGGAGTTCCGTGACTGTATCGTCGAACTCAAGGACCGGCTCGGAAAGGTTCACACCTTCGTTGAAATTGGCGATGCTTCGCAAATCGCACCTTTTGCGATCCCTTATGAAATTCTCGCGCAGGAAGGTGATGGATCAGCGCTCGGCATCACGCGCTCGCCTGACGATTTGCTCTTCATTTATACCGGCGGCACGACAGGGATGCCCAAGGGCGTGATGTGGCGTCACGACGATATGCGCAAGGCGCAACTGGACGCCCAGAAGCTGCTCGGCCCCGTTCCGCAAACAGTCGAGGAAAACGTCGCCCTAATCACCAGTCAAGGGCCGGGCAGACGTACACTTCCCTCCTGCCCGTTAATGCACGGGACAGGCTTCATCACTGCGATCGGCACGCTCATGTCGGGCGGTGCCATCGTGACTCTGTCGGACCCATCTTTCGATGCGCTTGAATTGTGGGAGACGGTTGATACGCACAAGGTGGAAAGCATTTCAATTGTGGGCGACGCTTTTGCCAAACCGATGTTGCAGGCGCTGGACGATAATCCCGGTCGCTGGGACACAAACAGCCTTGTCTCCATTGTTTCATCCGGCGTGATGTGGAGCAAGGAGGTCAAGGCTGGCCTGTGCAAGCATATCCCCCAAGCGGTGCTGATGGACAGCTTTGGCGCTTCCGAAGGGCTCGGCTTCGGCCTCTCCGTCACAACCGCAGATGGGGGTACGAACACCGCGAAATTCGGGATCGGTGAATTCTGCGATGTCTTCGATGAATACGACCAGAAAGTAACGCCGGGCAGCGGCGTACCGGGATATATCGCTCGCAAGGGCGCAATCCCGGCGGGTTATTACAAGGATCCCGAAAAGTCCGCCAAGACCTTCCGCACTATCGACGGGGTGCGCTATTCGATTCCAGGCGACTGGTGCACGGTCGAAGCCGATGGCAGCCTGACCCTGCTGGGCCGTGGCAGCGTGTGCATCAACACGGCTGGTGAAAAGGTCTATCCGGAAGAAGTCGAGGAAGTCCTCAAGACCCATCCCGCCATCGCTGACGCGCTGGTCGTGGGCGTGCCGAGTGAAAAATGGGGCCAGGCCGTCATCGCCGTCGTGCACCTGAGTGGCGACGCTGCATTCGACGAGCAAGGCGTCAAAGACCATGTTCGTCAGCAATTGGCCGGCTACAAAACGCCAAAGGCCATCCATCCAACGGAAACAGCCCTGCGCGCATCCAACGGCAAGGCCGACTATGCAACAGCGAAAGCAATCGCCGAGCGTTTGACGGTCGCGTGATGAGCAAGCGGGCTTCTCCTGATTACGACGCCCTAATCGTCGGTGCCGGCTTCAGCGGCATCTACCTGTTACACAAGTTACGTAACGCCGGGTTCAACGTGTTGCTGGTGGATGCTGCGGCCGAGCCGGGCGGTATCTGGTATTGGAATTGCTATCCGGGCGCACGAGTGGATTCGCAGGTGCCGATCTACGAGTACTCAATACCTGAAGTGTGGAAATCATGGACCTGGAGCGAACGATTTCCCGGATGGAAAGAGCTAAGAGCGTATTTCCATCATGTTTGTAATACACTCAAGCTGTGGCCCATGATGCGCATGGGGTCACGGGTCACAGGCGCGAACTATGAGCAAGCGGCGCAGCAATGGCGCCTGCAACTCAACGGAGAGGAAACTGTTACGACACGGTTCCTCTTGCCCGCTATTGGTTTCGCATCAAAGCCGCATATCCCTGATTTTCCCGGCATTGAGGATTTCGAAGGCGAATGGTTTCACACGGCGCGCTGGCCACAACAGGGGGGCGATCTCAGCGGACGCAAGATTGCCTTGATCGGCACCGGGGCAAGCGGTGTGCAAGTCGCGCAGGAAGCCGCGAAGTCCGCATCGAAGCTGACCCTATTTCAAAGAACACCAATCCTGGCGCTGCCCATGCGGCAGCAAAAGCTATCAAAGGAAGATCAAGAACGCGACAAGCAGGATTATGCTGCTATCTTCGAAACGCGCAAGCAGACCAGCGGAGGGTTCGAATCTCAATCGCTGGACGTTTCGGCGCTCGAAGTTGACGAGAAAGAGCGCACCGCACACTTCGAATATCTGTGGCAGAAAGGCGGCCTCAGGTTCTGGTATCACAATTTCGCCGACCTGCTGATCAATCGCGAAGCGAACCGCTACGCCTATGATTTCTGGCGAAACAAGGTTTGCGACAGGATCTCCGATCCCAATCTTGTTGAACAGCTCGCGCCTTCCGAACCACCCCATCCATTCGGCACGAAGAGACCTTCGCTCGAGCAGTGTTATTACGAGATTTTCGCGCAGGATAATGTCGATCTGGTCGATCTGAAGGCAACCCCCATCACCCAGATCAAACCGCACGCGATAGAGACCGCTGACGGCGAGGTGGAATGCGACCTCATCGTTTACGCCACCGGCTTCGATGCCGGGCGCGGCGGCATGGTCGATATGAACATCACGGGGACGAACGGCCTGTCTGTTTCACAAGCTTGGGAAGACGGGTTACGCGCCTATCTCGGCATGGCGATAGCAGACTTTCCAAACATGCTGTTTGCATACGGTCCACTTAGCCCGTCAGGTTTCTCGAACGGCCCGACCAGCGCAGAGATACAGGGTGACTGGATCTGTGACTTTCTCGTCTGGATGCGGGACAATGACAGTAATCAATTCGAAGCCTGTGCGACCGCAGAAGCTGACTGGACCAAAATGGTTGCCCAGGCCGGCGCCATGACACTGTTTCCAGAAGCGAATTCCTGGTACATGGGCGCAAATATCCCTGGCAGGAAGCGTCAGCTGATCAACTTTCCAAGCGTGTCTGGATACGTCGCACTCTGCGAAGAAGTAGCGAACGAGGGGTATCGCGGCTTCATGATCGACAAACCCACCAGCAACGAACAGATGATGGAATGAGTATGTTAACCAAAGTGACAGTTTTTCCCGACGATATCAGCCCCGTCTGGGCTGGAGATGGTTCGCATCTGCCGGAATGGTTTGTGTCGGCCCTGAAAGTGCCGCGCGAGGAAGGTTATGTGGAGATCGACAATGCTAAAGTGCATTACTTTCGCTGGGGCGACCGCAGCAAGCCGAAAGTGCTTATGACACATGGCTTTCTCTCCCACGCGCGCTGCTTTGCCTTCATCGCCCCATTCCTCGCCGAAGACTATGACGTTGTCGCGTTCGATCTCGCCGGCATGGGCGACTCGGAGATGCGTGGGCAGGCCGATCCAGAAGCGAGAGGGCGCGAATTTGTTGAGATTGCCGAGGCGCTCAATCTGTTTGCAGATGGCCACAAACCCACCATCGTCGCGCACAGTTTCGGTTCCGGCGCAGCGCTCACTGCCGTGACGCAATCGCCCGATCACTTCTCCGGCCTCGTAATTTGTGATCTCATGGTCATGCGCGCCGAGCTCCTGGAGCAATACTGGAACCAACGCCGTTCCAGCCCGGGGTCAGGTGATCCTGACAAGCCCAAGCGGTCCTACGCGAGCTATGAAGAGGCGCGCAAAAGATACGTCCTTTCCCCGCCCCAGCCGGTTGGCGAGCCTTTCCTCCTAGATTACATGGCCTATCATTCTATGCGGCGCGACGGAGACAACTGGACATGGAAATTCTCACCCGAGGTATTCCGGCGAAGCAATAAGTCAGAGGAATGGCTCACTATCGGCCAGCGACTCGTGAATGCGCCGGGTCGCAAGACCATCGTTCATGGTGCCAAGAGTCAGCTCTTTACCAAGGATTCGGCTGACTACATCCGTGAGCTAGGGGGCGGTGACATCCCAATTATCGCCGTACCTGAGGCGCGCCACCATTTGATGCTCGATCAGCCATTGGCATTCGTGACCGCACTCCTGAGTATTCTGCACCTCTGGGATGACCTGAGCCCCGATTGGTCCTGCATTTGAATGGAGAGTCTGTCGCAAGGAGACAGACAATGCGGAAGAGCAAATTCAGCCAAGAACAAATCATCGCGATCCTGGCGGAACAGGAGCGTGGGATGTCGACCGAAGAGGTCTGCCGGCGCCATGGCGTGAGCTCGGCAACCTTCTACAAATGGAAGGCGAAGTTCGGAGGCATGGATGTCTCGGACGCCCGCCGGCTGAAGACACTTGAGACAGAGAACGCCCGGCTGAAAAAGCTGCTGGCGGACAGCATGCTGGATGTGTCGATCCTGAAAGACCTGCTGGGAAAGAGCTGACGACGCCCCAGGCGAAGCGGGCAGCGGCGCTGAAGGCGATGCAGACATACGACATCTCCCAGCGCCGGGCCTGCCGACTGGTCAGCGTTCGTCGGGCAATCGATCCACTGGATCGATTGCTGATCCTCCAAACATCCGAAGACTGTCAGGCGCGAGCCGGAACCGGATAATCCGGAGATCCGGGGTCGCATGCGTGAGATCGCATCCGAGCGGCGCCGGTTCGGTTATCGCCGCATCGGCCTGATGCTCGAACGGGAGGGCATCACCATGAACCATAAGAAGCTGAGGCGCCTCTACAAGGGTAAGCGTCCGGCGTGGGCGCCCTTGACCGGATCAGTTTTTGAAGTTCCAGGGTGCCAGGTCTGCGACGCGATTGATCGAATAATCGGCGATCCGTGACAGGACATGTGTGAGCCAGGCCTGCGGATTGACATCATTGAGTTTGGCGGTCTCGATCAGCGTGTAGGCGATGGCAGCGGCATGTCCTCCGCCCTCGGAGCCCGCAAACATCCAGTTTTTACGGCCTATGGCGAGACCTCGCATGCCGCGCTCGGCCGCATTGTTGTCTATCTCCAAATGCCCGTCCGACAGATAGACTTCGAGCCGCGGCAGACGCGTGAGGGCGTAGCGGATCGCCTTTGCAAGGTCCGACTTGCCGGAGATCTTCGGCAGTTCTGCTTGCAGCCAGGTTATGAGGTCTTCGAATACAGGCCTTGCCTTTGCCTGCCGGATGGCGGCGCGCTGGTCGGGCGGCTGGCCGCGGGCCTCGGCCTCGACAGCGTAGAGCTCAGCGATGCGGGCGAGCGCTTCGGCAGCGATCGGGGAGCCGTTTGACTGGGCTTCATCGAAGAACTTGCGCCGGATGTGGGCAAGACAGGCGACTTCCGTGATACCGCCGGTGCGGTAGAGCTCTTCGAACCCGGCATAACCATCGGCATGCATGAACCCGGTATAACCCTTCAGGTGCCCGGCGGGACGGATGCCCTTGCGGTCCATGCTGAACCTGTAGAAGGCTGCCGGCGGGACATCGGAGCCCCAGGGACGTTCATCCCGCGCATAGATCCAGACCCGGCCGGTCCTTGTCTTGCCGTGCCCAGGCGAGAGCACATTGACCGGCGTGTCGTCGGCATGGATTGCGGTGCCGGCCCGGACATGCACGCCGAGCGCCTCGGCGAGGGGTTCGAGCAGCGCTGTGGTCTTGCCGACCCAGTCCGCCATGGTGGAGCGTTCAAGATCGATCCCTTCCCGGGCATAGATCCCGCTCTGGCGGTAGAGCGGCAAGTGGTCGGCATACTTGGAGACGAGCACGTGCGCGAGGAGGCCGGGACCGGGGCGTCCACGTTCGATCGGGCGGGAGGGCAATGGTGCCTGGTGGAAGCGATCGCAGCAGGTACATGCCATGCGTGGACGGATGAAGCGGTTCACGACAAACCTGCCGGGGACATACTCCAGCTCTTCGGTGACATCTTCGCCGACGCGCTTCAGCTTGCCGCCACAATCCCCGCAGGCCTCGCCCGCCTCCAGCACCTGCTCGGTCCGTGGCAGGTGGTCTGGGAGCGGCCTGCGCACCGGCTTGTCCTTCGGAACAGGCGCGGGCTCGGCTGCAGGAACATCTCTGCTGTAGCTGATCTCCAGGTCCTCGAGCATCAGCTGGAGTTGCTGGAGGCCTTCAGCAGAAGACCCGAACCGGTCCCGCAGTTGCTTGTCGAGCCGCGCCTTCAGCTTCTCGATCATCAGTTGGTGATGGCGTAGCTCAGCATCCCGCCGTGCGATCTCGGCGTCTCGCGCGGCAACCTGCGCCGTCATATCGCGTACGATCGCCTTCAGCGCCTCGATGTCATCAGGAAGATCAGCCACATCCGACATGAACAGGAACCTACCCTGCTTCGGGGCGTGAGAGAATCCCGAAAATGGCCTTATCCCGTCTTCAGCGGGCGCCAGGTCTGCTTCGTGATACGCCAGTCTATGCCTTCCAGGAGCATCGCGAGCTGGGCCTGGCTGAGATGGATCTTGCCGTCCTTCGCTGCCGGCCACACAAAACGACCGCGTTCAAGCCTCTTCGAGAACAGGCAGGCGCCCTGCATATCCCACCAGATCACCTTCACGAGATCACCGCGCCGGCCGCGGAACACGAACAGGTGTCCACAGAACGGATCCTCCTCCAGGACCTTCTCAGCCAGTACGGCGAGGCCATTGAAGCCCTTGCGCATGTCGGTCACGCCTGCGGCTAGCCAGACCTTTGTCGAGGCCGGAACCGGGATCATGTCACCTGCCTCAAGGCGCGCAGTACCATTACCAGCGATCCTTCATCCCGGCAGCGGATACGTGCACCGCCAGCCAGTTCCACGACGGCCTCAGCCCGCTCCTCAGGCAGGGGATGCGACGCCATCCTCGCCGGTGACGCACCGATCTCCACCGGCAGGAAACCCGCTCCCGTGTCCCGGGCCTGAAGCCGGGGATCGCGCAGCCAGTTGAAAATGACGTTCGCGTTCATGCCATGCCGGCGTGCGACTTCAGCGACCGAAACAAAAGGCTCCCGCGTCTCAGCCAGAACCTGAAGCTTGAAGGCCTTCGAATAGCTGCGACGCCTGCGCACCGGCTTATGGTCGAACATGGTCGGATCGTGTCCACTTAGATCAGGCGGACACTATCCGCCCCTTCCGACCAAAATCAGCATCAGGGACACGCCCGCAAGGGCGGGGAGACCGGACGGTTAC
>MDSY01027917.1_pt1 | contig 12238 bp, 9 predicted proteins | sample 811131 | NCBI WGS metagenome assembly MDSY01 (sample SAMN05326643, study PRJNA326480) | marine metagenome | isolation source: seawater | place: Atlantic Ocean: South West | collected 2010
ATGTACTACATTCATCAGAGTTACACGAACAACTAATGAAGTCTACCAAAGATTCAACGTAGAGTAATACCCTTGGGAAAATTGAATTAATGACTTTATTTTGTTTTAACCATGGATGAATTCCTGATAAGATGTCATATGCAGCTACAGCAAGTATTCTGGCTTTGTGTGTAGATTTGTCGAGGATTCCAGTATATTTGGTATATCGTAGTGATGACATTTACTCTCATTACAGCCTGATAATAGTACTAGCTTTTTCTGCCCTTATCTGTGCTAGAATTGGCAAGAGATGGCTGAAATCGCTAAAGTCTGAATTAATAAGAAATGGAGTTATGATTGGCATAATATTCAGTGGTGCATTGTACTTGATTGAAGCATTAACCTAGATATCTAGGATAACTTGTGAAGTCCATCCCGGACCTTCAAAATCGGGTACTTCGGAGACTTTTCCACTAACTGTTACCCCCTCTGGAACCTCCTCGAGAATCAATTCGTGCATTGTGATAGCCTTTACTTCTATCTCCCTCTCTGCCAAGTCTGCGTCTATCCACGATACATGACCAGAGATATATTCATCAGAAACAGAAACAGAGACATCGACAAGCCACTGTCCTTCGCCATACCCCCTGTATAGGACCTCTTCTAGCCATCTGACTAGTCCTCTTTCTAGATCTTCGCCAATTATAGGAACAGCCCAGGTAGAGGTTTGTCTTGCAATTGAGTTAAGTTCGCTGATTGGTACTAGAAGCTGATATTCCTGTATGCCGAGGGTGGTTTCTCTAATGATGCTCTCTAATGTATCAGAGAAAGATCTGATTCCAACGTCAGCTGTAGTAGGAAATATCCACCATGACATAGAAACAACTCTCGGGACCTGAGATTCTCCGATGACCTAGTTGAACATGTCGCAGAGTTCGCCTTGGGAAGGGAAGCTAGTTGGGTCTTTCGGATGTGTATTCCATTTATTTTCGCACTTGTTGACGAAGCCATCGCCATCGGAGTCTACATTTGCGTCAGCCGGGTCCATCGGGTCGAAGCCAAAATAATATTCCCAACCGGCCCACATCGAGTCATCATCCTGATCTTGATGGTATACCTCTGATCCGTCTTCCCAGATATCGCCGTCAGTGTCTGGATTAACTGGGTTTGTACCATTCTGATATTCCTCGAAATTAGTGTAGTTCTCAAGATCATTGTAGAATCTTAATCCAGCCTCTGTCATATGATCAATATGGCACTCAGAATTCTGCGGATTGTTCCATCCTGGACAATACCTGTTCATAAGATTGGTACGGTTTAGTCCGTCTTCGTCGAAGTCCTCTTGTCCGTCATCTATCCCATCTAGATCGGAGTCGGGCATTCTGGGATCCATTGGACCTCTGGCACCCAGTGCGTCCAGGGTATTATTATCCACTAGGCCCATCATAAGTGACTCCTCGGAGTAGGTAACCTCCCAACCGTCTGGTAACTTATCGCCATCTGTGTCATGGGATACTGGGTTAGTATCCCATCTGTCCGGTGCCTCTTGGGAATTCATCAAAGTGTCATTATCTATATCGAAAACTGAATCAGGAATTGATCCATATGATGGATCCAATGCCCACCTCCCTCCATCGGGGATGAAGAATCCTGAGATATTCAACTCCCAGAGGAAATATTCCGGATCAATTATTCCATCGTTATTCCTATCACCGGAGGAGGAGAAACCATCTAGATAGTTCTTCCAAATCCAACCACCGGGACCTAGACCACATTCCATCATTGAATCGCATCCGGGAGGTAGCCACCAGTCTGTTACCACCCAGAGGCTGTGACTATTGGTATTCTGCTGTACGGAATAAACTTGCATCTCCCAACCATCAGGTTGAGAGTCACCATCGGTATCATTGTTCAGGGGATTTGTTGCAGACTGCCACGGTCGAGGAATAAACAGTACTTCTCCACCATCGTTTAGTCCGTCGGCGTCGCTATCGGCGTTGTTAGCGTGAGTAATGTACTGGTCCTCTCCATCCACAACCTCCTCACCGTCCTCCAGGCCGTCGTTATCTGTATCGAAGGCAGATGCATTGGTGTAGTATACGGAACCATTCCAGACAAATCCATCAACAGCCTCAGTAAAGTCCTCCAACCCATCAGAGTCAGTATCTTTGTCAGTAGCATTAGTGAAAGTCTCAAAGTACTCCACAGCGTCAGATAATCCATCCCTGTCAGTATCAAATGCGCCGGGGTCACTTCGTACAATTACATCCCTGACGCCGTGATCGACAATTCTGATTGTCCACCCAATCACTTCGATTCCATCGATAAGGCCGTCTCCATCTGTGTCAGGAGAGAGTGGGTCCGTGGATCTGCCATCAACGGCTCCATCCCCGTCCCTATCCCTTGCATTGAACTCATCGAGATTTGTGAATCTTTCATCTTCCTCAACCACCACTACCAAGTCCTGTAGTCTGCTAGAAATTTCCTGTCCCACCTCCACATTGATATGATATACCCAACCGGCGGTGAGAGTCTTCACAGGTATGTTGACATACTCGCTGTCTTGGACTGTTCTAACATAGAGGATTGTCTTGTTCACTGTCACGTAATCCCCGATTTCAACCATTATTGATTGTACTGTTGAGACCCCTACCATGTCAGAATACCTGACGCCCCCGTCTCCATCTGAGTCGTAACCGTCGAAGTCTGGATCGTCATCGGCATTGCTACCGTCATTTGGATGTATACCACTAAGATACTCCCAGCCATCGGGCATTCCGTCATTATCAGTATCCAATTCTTCTGGATCAGTGAAATTTGATGGACCCCAGGTATAGGCGACCTCGTACTCTTCCACATTGTTCAATCCGTCTTCGTCTGGATCACCGAATGCATCAGTAGCATTGGACGGATCCAGAAGGTCACTGTAGCAGTACTCAAATCCATCTGGCATTCCATCGCCATCAGTATCCCAATCACTAGGTCCATTCAACCTTCCATCGCCATCCATATCTTGCTCGAACCAGGTTAGATCACCAGGCTCAGACATGAACTCACTGAATGGTGATTGAAGACTGATAGTTCCAAAAACTGGAACTCCGCAGTGAGTGCCTAATTCAATAAAACCGAATGCAATCTCATGTCTATCTGCAATTAGATCGCCGTCACTGTCCTCTTGGAGCGGATTAGTGTCATACCTCTCTTCAACGAAATTTCTCAGACCGTCGGGGGTTGGTTGCTCCAAATCCAACGCGGCATCGCAGGAAATCTCTCCGTCGGCATTAGCTACGAGAGCAAAGTCTTCTTTACTTAGCTCGTTCATTATCTGCTGTCTAGCATCTGGCCCTTGGCTGTTCACGGATCCATCTGGAGTTAGGAAATAACAGTCTCTATTGGCATTTAGAGGATCCAGTAACCGTAGGACGCCATTGGGCGTGATGATCTCGTGTACATGCATGGATTCCCACTTGTCATTCAAACCATCGTCATCTGAGTCACTGTCCATAGGCTTGGTCCCTAGCGCAGCTTCTTCGGTATTCGTCAAGCCGTCCCTATCTGGATCACCATAGGGGCCATTATCGGGATTGGGGAACGTTTCATTTTGTTCGCCTGTTTCATCTTCATTGTCAGTATCTGAGAATGGAATCTCAGAATCAGCGGGCTCCCCGTTGTCGAGTGGGTCCAATCCATTCCTGATTTCCCAGCCATCATCTAAGCCATCATTATCGGTATCAAACTCTCTCCAATCAGTACCATAAAGAGTCATTTCCATCCTATCTGGGATGCCATCGCCATCAGTGTCTGTCCCACCTTGTCCAGTGGATTCAATGTCTACAACATCTGACCCAGCTGGCTCAAAACCCCCTGACTCTGTTGTCGACAGCCCAGCCCCGATAATAGTGTAAATTCCGGCCAGACAGAGGGTTGCAACGATTGCAGTTACTGCATATTGGTTGTGATTCATGGCCATTAATACACCCCGGCCCCCTAGGGGGCCGACCCTTTGACATTAGGGACGGATATAACATTTGACGGCCCAGGATTATCTAGAAATGACGATGGAAGTTCTCTTTGGAGCTATATTCACCGTTACGACTCCCTCTTCTGAGCCAATCTTAATTCGGCCCTTTACACCTGTCGATCTTTCCCAACAACCAAGCAATATGCCTCCTGAAATAGCAGGGTGGAAGCACCCAACAATCTCTGAATTCAACTCTCCATTTTCCGAGTTTAGTTTTGGTTCGGATAGTCTTCCTAATCCTTGAAGGGAGAGGTTTCTGATGGATGAGTTTGTCCAGTCCTTTGCCTCTGAAATCATAACGTGCCTCTCACTATCCGAAAATAGTTGCCTGCATGAATCTGCAACGACCGTCCACCACATAGCTCTTTTTCCAACTACATCTTCCCAGAGGTAGTCCTCCTCGCGAGAATCTCTTATTGAGGCTATTTGAGCGAGTGTGAATTCTTCAAATCTCAAAATTAGGTCTCTGTGAATCATAATCTTTCTTTCGCCATCAATCTCCCATCCTCCCGATTCTAATTCCCTGATATCTTCCCACTGAAAGATACTAGAATTTTCTGTAAATTCATCAGAGGCATTCCAATTCTTTTTCATTTCCTTGGGAGATGGTATATCCACTTCATCCTCAGTCAGTTCGACCATCAATACATCCTTTGATTCGGACCATCTGAACTTATGTCTTTTTCCCGTAGCCACCTCCCAGGTACTAGCAATAATCCCTGCGTCTAAAGGGCCCGAACAAAATCTATTCACTAAAATAATGGTCTTTTCGGGAGAATCCTCTATAATTTCTATTTCACCTAAGCCCCTGCATAATCTTCCCTCTGAGAAATATTTCCATTTTCGTGGGTTCTTTCCTCGAGGAGAATCTTCCTGTAGAGACATAAGGAACTCCTCTGACTCAGAAGAAGCATGTGCTATTTTTCTACCAAGGCTGAGGCTTGTCTTCATCTCAAGATTTGAGAATAGCGTGTTGATCCATCTCGGACTCACCATCCATATTTTTTGACCCTTCCTATGTATATCGGATATTGAACCGTCCGGTTCTGATTTCCATCTTTCTTCTAAAATTTCAGGGAGTGATTTTTGTTTTCTGAAACGATCTAGTAATCCCAGATGATCAACCCCCTAGGAAATCAGAGATCCTGTTGAATGCCTCGTCTAAGATTTCAATCGGGGGCAGGCATACCATTCTGAAGTGGCCATGACCGTACTCGGGAGAAAATCCTGATCCATGCACGACTAATACGTGTTTTTCTTCGAGTAGGCGTAGCACGAATTTTTTATCATCAGATGATAGCTTGTCGTCAGAAATTCTGACGAATAGGTAGAATGCCCCCCCTGGGGCCTCGCATTCAAGACCTTCTATTTGTGAAATCCTGTTGATGCAATAATCTAGTCTCTCCTTTATCCTACTGCGGTGACCTTTGATCCAATCTGTATCATCTGTCAGACCTGCTAGATAACCAAACTGAGCTGGAGTGGAGGCACAGAGTCTACTCCTTAGTAGCCTCTCAACTCCATCGCGGACCAAACCTAGCTTGCCAGACGGGTCGTGCCATGCCATATACCCTATCCTCCAGCCCGGAGCGAAGTAAACTTTTGAAACTCCATTCAAGGCCAAAACTGGAACTTTTTTCGACCGTGCCGCTACTGATACGAATTTATTTGTAAAATCCAAGCCATCATAGATTTCATCTGCTATTATGGTACATTTTGGCCACTGCTCGGCAATATGAATTAGGCTGTCTATCTCCTCAACGGATGCGACATTTCCGGTCGGATTGTTCGGATTGATTAGTACAAGTAGGCGGACGCTTTCATCCATTTTTGATTTGATATCGTCTAGATCGATGCGCCATCCATCGCTTGGATCAAGGCGGTATTCTACGGTTGTGGCGCCATACATCTGTGGATAAGCCATGTAAGGGGGGTAATGTGGGCCTGGAGCCAATACTTTGTCTCCGGGCTCTAAGAACGATGCGAAGATAATCTGTAAAGCCTCAGTAACTCCATGTGTTACATAGACATCTTCCATTTCGCAAGCCCAGCCTTTTTTGTTCTCTGATACTGCAATAGCCTCACGTAATTCTGGGATCCCGTATGAAGGACCATATCCGTTTTTTTGATCGTCCAGAGCATCCTTGTACGCACTGATCATGTGCTTGGGAGTCGGAAGGCCATCAAACGCCAATGGGTCTCCTACATTCATTCGTATGATTTCATGACCTTGTTTCTCGAGTTCTACGGCTGGGACCACTACGTCCCGAATGGCATACTCTATTGCGGCGGCGCGAGCTGAAACATCGATTATCTCAACCATGGTCTCACAGCCCTAGGAGTGTATTTGCAGCTTTAAGTGCATTTGGGATGCCATCTCCGTTTGTCCCTCCCCCTTGAGCCATGGTCGGTCTGCCTCCACCACTGCCTCCAATATGTCCTGAGATGGCATTTAGAATCTCAACGGCATTGTGTCTTTCTGAGGCGATAGAGTCTTCAGAACATGCTACAATTAACTTTCCGCCTCCTATTCTGGATCCGAGAACGGCCAGAGTCGGAGTTTCTGTGTCTCGAGTTAGCTGAGATAGCATAGTCATCATCTGCTTCATTTCACCGTCCACTTCCATGATGACATATCTGACTCCATCTACCGTCACCGAGTCATCACCACTCCCAGTTGTCCTCAGTCTGACGATTTCCGCTTCAAGCGATTCGATCCTCTTCTGTTGGGATTTCCATTCCTCGAAAAACCTAGAAACTGCCTTAGGTAAGTCGTCTGAATGGACCCCGAGTACCTCTGATGCTTCACTCAATATGCGCTCTTGCCGCCTCGAGTGGTCCCTCGACGTCTCCCCTGCCACAATTTGCAGACGCTCTACCCCGTCTTGTACCTGACTGGCCTTTAGTATTCTAAGCTCCCCAATATTGGATGCTTGGTCGTGATGCGTCCCTCCGCAGGCCTGTGTGTCAAAGTCTCCAATACTGATAACTCTGATTCTATTGTTTTTCGGAGGTCCACCTTGATAGATTTCGAATCCATACTTCCTATCGGCTTCTGATCTCTGTAAGACCTCCTTCCTAATTTTTGGATTTGATTCAACAATATTGTTTGCCATATCTTCAATGGCCTCTATTTCTTGTCTGGTCAATCTTGAATGATGAGTGATATCCAATCTGGCATATCTTGCACCCTTGTTGGATCCAGCTTGCCATATATGGGGGCCTAGAATATTCCGAGCCGCGCCTCCGACTATGTGTACCGCGGTATGGTGATCCATCAATTGTTTTCTTCTATCCCAATCTAGAATTCCCTTTACCTTGCCTGGGGCGAGTGGGTTTTCCGTGAAGTGGAATATTACTCCATCTTGAGATTTAGTATCTAGGACCTCGTACTCATTGCCATCCTGTAAGAGTCGTCCTTGGTCACCTAATTGACCACCTCCTTCTGGATAGAATAATGTCCTATCAGTCACCACAGCATATGAGGGAATAGATTCAACCTCTCCAGAGAATGTTAATCTTGAAATCATATCTTTTGTCAGGGGGATGCAATGTAGTACCTCAGCTTGAAATTCCAGAGCACTGGTATCCTCATAGAAATCTGGCTGAGTAGCTTCTATGTCACTTATTTCGAAGACTGCTTTCCTATCTTTTGTTTTTGAGGCGACCTTTGTTATTAGAGCGTTCCTTGCAGCCATATCGGCAGTTAATCCAACCCTGATCTCTAGATTTGGCCATCCAAGTTCCTTAGCTATTGATACCACCATGTCAGGATTTAACCCCCTTTCTTCTGACAATCTGAATAGAATTTCATCATCAATATGTCTCGAATCGAGTGGAGTCTCCTTCAGTGCTGTCTTGACTGCGGCCCTCCCTTTCCTGAGCATCTCATTATATCTGGCTTCCTCCAGTTCCAGAATTTTCAGAATTCCGTCCTCGGATTGCACAAACCCGTCAATTTCTAGATGAGTATGGATATGATGTTTGCCTAGCTCTGATAGACTGGTCGGTATCGACAGGGATTCTTTCATCCTGCAAACTCTTCTTACTAGCATTCTCACAAGGTATCCGGCCTTGTTGTTACTTGGCACAAGTCCGTCCCCAAGCATGTTGCATATCGCATGCATGTGATCTGGAATCGCATATATCGAGGATAGTGGTTCGGTTACTTTCTTTAGTTCGTCAATTGAGATTGATATCCCATTGTCTGAGAGTCTTTCAGACAGATTTCTGTAAAGTTCCTCTACATCAGTTCCGACATCTATGTTTAGGATACCGGCTAATCTAGAGAGTTCGCTCAGTAATAATCCCATTTCTACTCTGAGATCTAATGAGTCAAGGAAAGAGTCGAAACCAGATATTTTTTTCAGCCAGTCGATAGATTCTGGATATATCGCCTCGTAGATTGTAGGAGTTCCCGCGGCAGCCCAGCAAAATCTCTCAAGGCCATATCCTGTGTCGATTATTTGGAGTTTCATCTCACTGTACTTCTGCCCCTTGATTGTTATTTCCCCTTCTTCGTCCTCTTCCAGATTCATAAAGACCAAAGTGGCCAGCTCTAATCCTCCCACGATAACTTCCAATGCTGGTCCAGCATTTCCCCCCCCTGACCATGGATTTTCGACATAAGTAATGCTAGTTGACTCGATACCCAGTTCTTCAACTAGCAATTCATCACAGTATCTTACACATTGGTCTATCCAGTATACAACGTTCCCATCCATCGGCCTGTTGAAGGCGTGATGTGCCATCATTTCAAATGTGGAAAGATGCCTACCAGAGCGCCCTACTGCGGCTACGTCTGTTAGCCTGATACACGGCTGACTGATCCCTAGAGGGTTTGCTGGAGGAGGGACCATGCCACTAGTCACATGAGGCTGAAAATCAGCTATGCTGGCTATTGTGAGATGGATATCGTCTCTCCATCTGGCAATAACCGGATATGGGTCAATTCTGGTATGCCCCTTAGAGTCAAAGAAGCCCAGGAACGTCTCTCTCATCTCGTCTTTGAGCTGCTTTCCCCTAGATTCGAACCCTTCAATAATTGGATTTCCGATAAATGTGTATGGATCTTCATTGGTATCTCCGCATGTTTCCCTATTGATATCCCTGGTCCAGAATCTTAAACCTGTTACCTTACATATTTTTAGTACGTGTCCGGATTCTTTCCAGTACGGAATACTGATGTCGCCGAACCCCATTGTCACCATCCTCGCTCACGCATTGAAGGGTTTGACTTGAATTCGATTGTTTATATTGTGACGGCTATTTGAAAGGTTAGGCATGCCACCCAAGCCCATGGGGGCACCATGGAAGAGGCATATGAAGCCAGATGGGCCTGGGAGAATTAGGATCTCAAAACACGGTAGTATGCTTACAGATGCGATACTGGTTTCGGATGAGAATCACATGTCTGGACATACTGATGATAGGTCCCCCACCCAGCTAGTGAATACTGCCAGCCTACCAGGTATCGTTGGAGAAGCATGGGCCATGGCAGATTGGCATTTTGGATATGGATTCCCAATAGGGGGGGTGGTTGCCACCGATGTTAATTGGGGGGAGCAAGGAGGTTCAATTTCTCCCGGTGGTGTTGGCTTTGACATAAATTGCGGAGTGAGATTATGCTCTACTGATCTTCATATCTCAGAAATTGATCCTAAACACCTGGCTGAGGAGCTTTCAATGAAAATACCAGCAGGAGCAAGTAGGAAGGGTGGCGTTTCTCTACGGGATAAAGAATTAGATGATATCCTAGCTGGCGGAGCTTCTGCGGCGGTTGACTTGGGCCTAGCTGAGGCTAGAGACTTATCATGTATTGAATCAAACGGCTTGCTTGACAGCGAGAATAGGAATGTTGGAAAAAAGGCGATGAAAAGGGGTTTGAGCTCTCTCGGAACGTTGGGCTCCGGGAATCATTTCTTGGAGTTACAGGTGGTTGACAGGATTGTTGATGAAGAAGCGGCGAGGGCTTTCGGCTTGAGGATAGGCCAGGTAACAGCCATGATTCATTCTGGATCAAGAGGTCTTGGCCATCAAGTCTGTTCTGAGCATGTAGCGAATATTGAATCTAATTACTCCAAGAGAGGAGATACTTGGTTTTCTGAAAAATGGGGCTTTTCTGTCCCTGATAGGCAACTAGCTTCCGCACCAATTCACAGTTCTGAAGGCGAGAGCTATTTCGATGCGATGAATGCTGCTGGAAATTTCGCATTTGCAAATAGGTCGGCACTAACTCAGAGGCTCCGTGATGTCCTGAGAAATGAGTATTCGGTGGATGGAGAATTGGACGTGGTTTATGATGTCAGTCATAATATTGCAAAGATAGAGGAGCACCATGTCGGAGGATGCAGGTGTAATTGTTGCGTCCATAGGAAGGGGGCCACTAGGGCGTTGGGAGGCAATCATCCTGAATTATCTTCCAGCTTCCCATTGGGCCAGCCTGTTCTAGTACCAGGAGATATGGGCACGGCATCGTGGGTCATGGCAGGTCCTGTAAACGGGGCCAATGATGCTTTTTCCTCTTCGTGTCATGGGGCCGGCAGGAGGCTTTCCAGAACTGCGGCCAAGGCATCTGTAGATTCTGAATTGCTGATTTCGGAGCTGGAAGAAAGGGGAATTCACATTAGGGCAAAAACCCCAAATGTTCTTTCAGAGGAGGCCCCTGAAGCGTACAAAGATGTTGATGAGGTGATTAGCCTGACCAATCGTGCAGGTCTAGCGCGTCCAGTTGCTAGGATGAGACCGGTATCTGTCATCAAGGGATGATTATCTTGAACGGTACTCGATATCGATAATATCACCATCTTCCATCAGGTACTCCTCGTATAGTGAATTTACTTCACCATTGATCTTCAGAACCACCTCGTTTTCGTCGTCTGCATAATGGCCCAATATCTCTTGCTCGCTGAAAGACTCTCCCCAAATCTCGAAGAACGCACCCAATGGGGCAGTCATCGGACTCGGCGTTTCGATGTGTAACCTTCCTGAATCGTCATGTGTATGTATTCCCTTCATCCCATCACACCCTGGCTCTCCAATTCCAATATTTGGGCCGATTTCGACTTGAGTTCCGTTGATAATGATGTTTAGTTGTACGTGCTCATGAGTGGCTAATGAGTTATGATCATCCAGACAGACACTAGATATCCGCCAATTATTCTCATCTTGGACAGTTTCTGTTGATGTGATAGTCAAAAACAGGAAGATGACAGTGCAAAGTCCAGCTACAGAAATTATTACATTCTCTGCTTTCATGGAGATGGGAGAAGGCCAGTAGTCTTGAACCATTAGGCACTCCAAGTGTCATGCCACTACAGGGAGACAGGCCGGAATATTGGGATTTGGCTAAAAAAGAGCTGTCTAGAAAGGACGATGTGCTCCAAGGGATAATCAATGAATTCGATGATCTAGAATTGGTATCTAGAGGGGATTTATTTTACACATTAATTAGATCGGTGATCGGCCAACAAATTTCTGTCAAGGCGGCTTCCACAGTTTGGTCTAGATTCTGCGAGAGAATTGGAGATATCGAACCCAAGAATATTCTAACAGCAGATATTGAAGAATTGAGAAGCTGTGGCCTGTCCAAGAGAAAGGCCGAGTATGTAATAGGAATATCTGAATCTTGGCCAGATTATCATTCTTTGAAGTGGAAAGAGATGAGTGATGAAGAAATAATACAGGAATTGATCAAATTAAGGGGAGTAGGAAAATGGACTGCAGAGATGATTCTTATTTTCACCATGCTTCGTCCTGATGTCTTTCCAATCGGAGACATAGGAATGATTAGGGGGATTGAAAAATCATACAACTCTGGAGAAAGGATGTCCAGAGAGGAGTTATATGCTATTTCAGAGAAGTGGAAGCCATGGCGTACTGTGGCCTGCTGTTTCATGTGGAGAACAGTGGATCCGGAGCCTGTGGAATATTGATCACATACAGTATCCGCGCTTTGGCTGATCGGGAATTGAGGGTGCGGAGCCAGTTTGAACTCCATCGGCCTCTTCCATTATGATGGTCAACAGTGTCTTGACTAACTGTCTAAGATCATCAACTTCTTCCCTAAGCTCTTCCAAAGATAAACTATCGTCCATTGCTACCACGCATCCCACCTGAGGGAATTCCCTCGAGGTGAAAACCTTGATTTGGCCTATAAATACAAGAGGTTGTGAAAGGGTTGAGACGCCGTTTTACCCATGACGGGTAAAAAGTCGCTAGTACTCGTCGTCTTCCTCG
>MDSY01063261.1_pt1 | contig 12238 bp, 12 predicted proteins | sample 811131 | NCBI WGS metagenome assembly MDSY01 (sample SAMN05326643, study PRJNA326480) | marine metagenome | isolation source: seawater | place: Atlantic Ocean: South West | collected 2010
CTGGCAATGTCCTACTCTCCCGTATCTTAAGACAAAGTACCATCGGCGCTTAAAGGCTTGACTTCCGAGTTCGGAATGGGATCGGGTATGACACTTTCGCAATAATCACCAGGCAGCTTCTTATACAAAATATTAATTAAAAGTAAATAATAAATAAAGTTAATTCTATTACTTTTGACTATATTTATATTCATCATATGTTTTAAATACAGCTTCTTTTATTGACGTTTTAGCTGTCCAGCCATATTTTTTTGCCAAACTAACATCTAAAACTTTTCTAGGTGTCCCGTTTGGTTTTGATCTATCATAAACAATTTTAATTTTTCTTTTAGGTAATAATATTTTTAAAAATAGGCTTACATATTCTTTTATTCTAAAGTCATTGCCAGTTCCAATATTTATTAGACTATGTTTAGTTTTTTTATTCATAAAAAAAATACAAGCATCTGCAATATCTTCTGAATAAATAATTTCCCTTCTTGGTGACCCGTCACCCCAAATTTTAATAATATTATTATTACTTCTTTCTATTTGGTAAATTTTTCTCAATAATGCGGGTATAAAATGACTATTTAATTTATGATAATTATCATTTGGGCCAAAAGTGTTTGTTGGCATTAAACATTTATAATTTGTTTTATATTGAAAATTGTAACTTTGACACATTTTTATTCCTGCAATTTTTGCTATGGCATAAGCATCATTGGTTTCCTCAAGTTTTCCTGATAAAAAATAACTTTCTTTGATTGGTTGCTTACAAAGTTTTGGATAAATGCAACTAGAACCCAAAAAAATAAGATTTTTTATATTTGCTTTATAAGCTCCATGAATAATATTTGTCTGTATCATCAAATTTTCATAAATATAGTTTGCTTTAAATTTTTTATTAGAAAAAATGCCACCAACTTTAGCAGCAGCTAAAAAAATACATTTGGGTTTTTTTTTTTTTAAAAAAGCTATTACTTTTTCTTGAGAAATTAAGTTTAGTTTTTTTTTTTCAACAGTTATAATATTATTGTAACCACTGCGTTTAAGTTTTCTAAGTATTGCACTTCCTACTAAACCTTTATGACCTGCAACAAATATCTTGTCAGTTTTTTTTATCATCTTTCAATGAATTTAGTTCCTCATAAACCATTTCTTTAATCATGGATTTAACATTATATTTTGGTTTCCACTTAAGCTCTCTTCTAGCTTTTTTCGAATTACCTAGCAATGTATCAACCTCTAAAGGCCTAAAGTAATTTTTATCAATACTGATTATTTTATTTTTTGTCCCTTTAATAAAACATCTCGATGAAAGTCCTTTACCTTTCCATAAATAATCGATTTTTAGTTCTTTTAAAACTAGATTCACAAATTCTTTCACAGTAAGTTGAACACCGGTTGCTATTACAAAATCATCAGGTTCCTTTTTTTGGAGAATTTTCCACATTGCAACAGCGTAATCTTTTGCATGACCCCAATCTCTTTTTGCTTCTAAGTTGCCTAAATATAAAGTTTTTTGTAATCCTTTTTTTATTCTACACAATCCATTTACAATTTTTTTTGTGACAAATGTACCTCCTCTTCTAGGACTTTCATGATTAAACAATATTCCATTACAAGCAAATATCTTGTAAGCCTCTCTGTAATTTACGGTTATCCAGTGAGCATAAACTTTTGCAACACCATAAGGGCTCCTTGGATAAAATGGAGTTTTTTCATTTTGTGGTGTTTCAAATACCCTTCCATACATTTCAGAGGTTCCTGCTTGATAAAATTTTGTTTTTTTATTCAATTTATGAAATCTAATAGCCTCTAATATTCTTAATGAACCTAAAGCATCGCAATTAGCTGTATATTCAGGAACTTCAAATGAAACAGCTACATGTGATTGTGCAGCTAGGTTATAAATCTCATCTGGTAAAACTTTTTTAATCAACGATGAAACTGAGATAGAGTCCGTCACATCTCCGTAATGCAAAATAAAGTTTCTTTTGTTCACATGTGGGTCTTGATATAAATGATCAATCCTTGAGGTATTAAACGATGATGATCTTCTAATTACCCCATGCACATTGTACTTTTTTTTTATTAATAATTCACTTAAATAAGATCCATCCTGACCTGTAATTCCAAAAATTAAAGCTGTTTTTTTTTTTGTCATAATTTAATAATTTGTGATGACTAATATATAGTAAGATATAAGTCAAAATTTAAAATCATCTTTAAAAAATTTATTCACATATACGTATTCAAATGTTTTTCTAAATGGCATTTTTGCCTTATGTATCCTGAAAAAATTATTTTGACTTAATAATTGATTAATATGAGAAAAATTATAATTTTTCTTTATCATATCATCATAATGATGTTCGAATAAAATAAGTTTTACTCTTTTAAAATTTCTAGTTGTTCCTTGTAAAATTTCAAATTCAAAACCCTCTGTATCTATCTTTATGAGGTCAATTAGATCTATTCTATTTACCTCTATATAATTATCTAAAGTGTTAATATCAATTTGTATCTCACTATAAATTTTTTTTTTTTTATTAAATAAATTTACCCATGCAAATTTTTTCTTAAAATATTTTGAATTTTTGTTAATCTGACTTAGTGTAGACGATGAACTTTCATCAAATTGTTTTAATTTTTTACTTTCAATTGAAGAGCCTAAAGCCATATTTTCTAATTGAATAATTGATTTTGAAAATTTTTTTTTTAATCTTACTTCTTTGTTTTTTAAATTATCAAAATTAACTGGACTTGCCTCAAAAGATATAATTTTGTTTATCTTAAAATTGTTTAAAAAAAAATTTATTGACTCACCTTTGTGTGCACCAATATCTAAAACTAAGTTAAAATCATTCAAAATAATCTTTTTAAGAAATTTCAATAATTTTAATTTATAAAAAAAATCAAAAAAACCTAAAACTAAAATAGTAATATTTTTCATAATTAATTTTCAAAAATAAAAAAGCCATGTTTCATTTTTAACCTATTTTCTGAACAATCATTATTTTGTTTACAATTATAATAGCTTGAAATTATTTTTTTTAGATTTTTGTACTCATTGAAATACGCAGCATCGACCTTATAAAATGGTTGTTTAAAAGGGTTATACTTATATAAGATATTTTCCTTATAAATTCTATTAACATTTCTACCTGAAAATATAATAAAACTTAAAACTACAAAAGTTGTTATTAATAATTTTAAATTCTTATTATTAATTTTTTTAGCTGATAAATAAATTGAAATAGGTAGAAAAAAAATGATGGATATAAGATTATATCCACCATACCTTAAAGCAGGATGATTATAAAACCACTCAAAAAATAATATTAAGATTGTAATATAAAGAATAAGGTATTTTTTATTTATTTTAAATCTATTTTTATTCTTACTATTCATTTGAAAACTTATAAAAACAACAAGTGACAAAAAAATTATTCCTAATAAAAAATCTGATACTTTATTAAAAAAATATTTATCTATCCAATTGGCCACCCAATTAAAATGCTGAATATAAGTTTCTGGATTATCTACTCTAAATCCAGGAGCAGCTCCAGCTTTTGACCATTGTTGGTACCACTGGCTCATTTGCTCAACTTGCTTGATTGGAATTGACCAGCTTAAATTATCAAAACAAGTAATTTGAACTGGGTAAATTAAGCAACCCGTATTAAAAAAATAAGAACTTAATATCAATAAAAAAATAAAAAAATAAAAAAAAAGATATCCAGTTAAAAAATTTTTAATTACTAAACCATGAGATTTGAATAATTGGTAATAACTATAGTAGAGAGGTAAAAGTAATAATAAATAGAGTATGTAAAAAGCTTTCAGTGAAATTATAAAAATAACTAAAGTAAATATCTTAAGATTTAAAATATTGTTGAAATTTTTTCTTTGTAAAGCATCAATAATTTCTATTATCAATAGCATTACTAATATTTGCGCTGACCTATCTGTGCCATGTTCACCTATTCTGTAAAAGAAAATATTTATGAACATGAAAGATAATAAAGAAAAAAGAATTATTACATAAGGTTGATACAGCCCTTTTTTAAATGATAAGATTTTACTAGAAAAAGTAATCCCAATTTTTTTTAACAAAATTATATTTGCAAATATAAGAATAATTACAGCAGTAAAATTAAAAGAAAAATATTTGATTAATGGAAGGAAGAAAAGAGAATTAATATAAAAAATGGAGGATGGAGTTCTAAATCCATGATTAAATTGTCCAATTCCAATGTTTAAGTCAAATTGAGTTAAGTTATAAGTATAAACAAAATGATAATAGGGAAAATCGTCATGATTTTTAGATATTAATAAAGATAATAATGCAATACTAAAAATAACTACAAAAGAAATAAACTCTTTTTTAAGAAGATCTCTCGAAAATTTTTTAATAAAAATTATGAACCCTAATAGTCCAACAACTAAATAAATTGAATTAAATATATAATCGTGAGGTAAAAAAAAATTTGTAAAATAAGATATAAAAATACTAAATACTAAGCCATAAATACCAAGGTAACCAAAGTTAGAAGTTTGTGAGCCTTTACCAAAAATTTTTAAAAAAATTATTCCATAACCAATTAAAGAAATTGATACAAAAAAAAAGGTTATGATGAGTATCAACAGATTTGTCATTTAGTTATTTACAGATAAATATTTTAAAGTTATATCCTTAATATCGATGATCTTAATATGATATAAAAAAATTAACAAATCAAAAAAATGTTATCAGATATAATTTACAAAAATAATAATAAAGTTGAGAATTTGTGTTGTATATTATTGTCTTTTCTACCAATTATTTTTTTTTTTTGGAAATGGTGCTGGCAACACACTCGTCATTATTATTGATATTCTGTTTTTGTATATTCTTATTAAACAAAAACAATTAAATTTTCTAAACAATAATCTTTTTTACTTATTGATTATTTTTTGGTTAATTTTGCTAGGAAACTTAATCTTTAGTATTAATTTTGAAAATTCTTTAGGTAGGAGCGTTGGTTTCATAAGATTTATTTTTTTAGTTTTTGTAATCAAGTTTTTTTTTAAATTTGAAAAAAAAGATTATAAAAATTTTATCTTAAAGTTTTGGTTTTTTTTTCTATCACTAATTTCATTTGACATAATTTTTGAGGTAATTTTTGGATTTAATACACTTGGATTTTCATCATATATGCCAGGAAGATTATCTAGTTTTTTTAATCAAGAATTAAAAATCGGAAATCTTTATAGTTCATTTTATTTGATAATTTTATCCTTTATAATATATTTGAAATCTTCCAATTCTAAATTTAGTAAAAAGATATTTAAAAATTATAGTTTTAATTATCTATTTTTACTCATTTTGTTTTTTATCTTAATAAGTTTTTTAATTGGTGAAAGATCTAATCTTATTAGAGTTATTATAATGTCTATATTATTTCTTTTTATAGTTTCAAAAAACTGGAAAAGTATTTTTAAATTTTTAATAACTTCTATTTTAGTCACAACAATATTTCTTATGTCCTCAAAAAATTATCATTGGAGATACTGGGATGCTTTTTTAAAACCGTTAATAATAAATCCATTCCAAGCTATTAATAATTCTTATTATGGATCTCATTATAAAACAGCTATTCAAGTTTTTAATAATCATAAATTATATGGTGTTGGTTTAAAGAATTATAGATTGGAGGTCCAAAAAGACGAGTATCCTGATCTATCTTCAATCCATCCTCATCAAGTACATTTTGAAGTATTGGCTGAATTAGGTTCTATAGGATATTTATATTTTATTTTTTTTATGTTTGTGAGTATTTTAAAATCAATTAATTCTTATCGAAATAAAATCGACTATTTTGTATTATCTGGAATGTTGTATGTTATAACAATTCTATTGCCCATATTGCCAAGTGGTAGTTTTTTTACAAGTTTTGGAGCTACAGTATTTTGGGTGAATTATGCTTTAATGACTTCAAACATTTCAAGTGATCCTAAATAAATATGAATGATTTAACTCTAGTAATACCAGCAAAAAATGAAGCTGAGTCTCTCCCAAAAGTTTTAGAAGAATTACAAAAATTTAATTACAATATTTCTGTTGTTTTACACAAAACTGATCATCAGACAATTAAATCGATTGAGAATTATAACGTAGAATTAGTTTTTCAAGAAAATTTTGGTTATGGTGATGCCTTAATTCTTGGTATGAATAATTGTAAAAGTAAGTATTTCTGTATCTTTAATGCAGATGGATCTTTTAATCCAAATGAACTAGAAATGATGAAAAAAAAAGTTGAGTCTGAAAAGTTAGACTTTGTTTTTGCATCTAGATATCAGAAGAATTCTGGAAGTGATGATGACACATTTGTGACTTTGGTCGGCAATTACTTTTTTACTTTACTTGGAAAAGTTTTTTTTAAATTAAATATATCAGATATTTTATACACATATGTTTTAGGTAAAACTGAATCTGTTAAAAATTTGGATTTAAATAGAAAAGATTTTACTTTATGTGTAGAACTTCCAATCAAAGCATCAAGAAAAGGTATGAAAATTAGCTCAATTAGCTCATTTGAAAGAGCAAGAATCGCAGGGAAAAAGAAAGTGAATGCTTTAAAAGATGGATCTCTTATACTTTTTTATTTGATAAAAATTTTTTTTAAAAAAAATTAAACAGTTACTTAACTATACTAATTATTAAAAAAAAAATATTAAACGTAATTAAAACATTCAAATTTTTTTTTGAAAAAAATTCATTATTCAGATTTGTATTTAAAATTAACGTCAAGAGAACTATATAAATAATTGGTTCAAAATAATTATGATATATCGTAAGTTGAAAATTAGAAAATAATAATATTAGAAAAATTAGATAATTACTCATTTTATTTTGCAATATAAATATAAAAAACAAACTTATTGGTATCGTAAAAAGTAATTGTAATTCTGGTACATTTAGTATTTCGTTGAAAATTCTATAAAAAATACCACCTCCACCTAAATTGACATATATATTTTCATAATTTGAAAAAAAATAAGTGATAATAAGTAATAAAGAAATCAAAATAAAATTTTTACTCTTTATTGCATTTTTAAAAAATTTCAATTTATCAAAAAAAATTAAAAAAAACGGTATTAGATGAAAAAATATTATACTTGAAGAATAAAAAAATTTATTCGAAAAATTTAAGAAAGAAAAGGTTTTTTCTGTCAAGCCCCATTCACCAGTTGACCTTAAAAAATTTATATCTAAATAAAAAATATAATAAAAAGCTGGGAGAGCTAGTAAAATATTTAAGAGAATTATAATTGCCACTTTATAGAAAAATTTTTTTTTTAAAAAAAATTTTGCAAAGTTATAAAAAAAATAAAAAGAAAATATAGAAAAAATTGGCATAAAATATGAAGATATAGATAAATAAAAAATATTATAAAATATATTTAAAAAATTATATTTCTGATATCTATGTAACAAAAAATAATAACTTGAAATAATAAAAAATAATAACCCGTAGATATAACTATCTGGCCAAATGGAATATGATCTTATAGTTGGAGATATAAATATTAAAGATGCAATAAATGCCAGCTTAGTTCTATCAATTTTACTAAACCTAATCTTTAAACAATTATAAAAGAAAAAATAGATTAATATTGGTATAGACAAGTGTATAGCTCTTAAAAATTCTATGCTTCCAAAAAAATTTAAAATAATCGATGAAAAGACTAAAAAGATAGGAGAATGTCTATTCTCTAAGTCATCATAATTAAAAAAATAATAAAACAAATCCTCTTTTAAAAAGAGCGTTCTTTCAAGTTGAGAATAAAAATCATTTCGCGCACCTCCAAGCGAGTCTTCATTTAAAATAAAGCCCAAGATTATTGTAGAGTAAATGATTAATGGTATCCTAAATTTTCTTAAATAAGAGTATTTTAAGTTCATTGTAAAATTTTCGAAATCATTTTCGTCACAAAGAAATCTAGAGAAAGCGAATATTGTCTTTTATATTTTTTTTTTAAATAAAAAAAAAAGCTATATGCTTCAGACCTTTTAATCCACCATCTTTTTCCTAATTTTTTATAATTTGACATTATCCCATCTTCTACTTGTCTGTAATAAGTTAATTTTTTATCAATTATATTATAATTATTATCAAGAATAGAAAATAAGCAGCATAATCTAAAATCTATCTCTAAATTTTGAAATTTATTTTTTTTGAACAATTGTATACATTTCTTAAGATACTTTTTTCTTATACTTATTGTGCTTGTTGGAAATGTTGTTGGCCATATTGATGATTTAGTTATTCTTTTTTTATCATATCTGAAATCAATAGGATAATTTATGTTTTCAAAAATAATTGGTAAATCTAAAACTGCGTTATAATTTAAGTTTTTATTAAAAAAATTTACTATTTGAGAAACTTTATTTCTATTGAATAAATCATCTCCATCAAGTAGACAAATTATACTACCTCTGCAATTTTTAAGGCCAATTTCAATTGATTTAATTTGATTCAAAGCCCCTGTCTTTTTTTGTTTGTTGAAAAGTAATTTTATATTTTTAAATTTTGAAATAATCTTACATGAATTATCACTAGAAAAATTATCAATTACTATTATTTCAAATTTTTTATATTTTTGATTTATTGCAGATTTAATTGCCTGATAAATATATTTTTCTTTATTAAAACTGGTAATTAAAATACTAACTAAAGGACTTTTTTTTTTCATTAGCTTTTAAATATTTTGTTCAAGAAAACCACTAAAAATAGAATTGAAAATCCTGAGAATTGTAAAATATATCTATCAATCCCATAAGCTACGTGCCATTCAAAATCTATTTGGATTATATAAAATATTAAGAATGAAGATAAGTTAAATAAAAGAAATAGAAAAATGTTCATAAATGAAATTTTTATTTTTTGTAAAAAAACTAAAGCCAAACTGGTATATCCAATTAATAATACTGGATTTTTGAATAAAGAAAAAAAGTAGTATTTAAATATAATAAAAAATTTATAAAAAAATAAATTTATATCAAATAACTTGGATAAATCATATTCACCAGAAAATTGAAAAGATGCATTAAGGTTAATTTGATATAAATTAGAAATGCTCAATTTAAAAATTAAAGTAAACAAAAATGATAAAAAAATTAAAAGCAAATATTTATAATCTTTTTTAAGTAAGTTATAAATTAACAATATTAAATAAGATGATATTACGTAAACTACGCATTCGTACTTTATCCATAGAATAATATTATTGATTAATATAAAAAGTATTAAGTTAAATAAGGTTTGCTCTCTCTTTTCGTAGATTAGATATAAATATCTTGATAAAAAAACCAACATAGAAAAAACCAATATGTCTTGATTTCCAGTAAAATGATCGAATTTGAAACTTATTAAAGATAAAGTTGTAAATAATATTAATTTTAAATTTTTGTTGTTTAGTAAGTCTACAATTGAAAATATTGATAAAAGATAGAGAAATAAATAGAAAAGTCTGCCAAAATACTCGAGGTTTAATGGATTTATTGACCAAAATAATGCCCATAAATACACTCCAAAATGTGGATATTCGTATTTAGGTAAATTTGATAAATTTTCAAAACCCATATTTTGAAAAAAATTTAGTGCTTTTTTATACCAATGAAATTTACCATCCCAACCTAAATCTGGATTAGCAACAATATATGTACTGAGAATATAAAATATTATTATTAATGCCAATAAACTATAAACAAATTGAGAAATAATTTTTAAATTAAAATTGAAAATATTAACTAAGAAAAAATATATTAAAAGAATTATTATTGTGAATTGAATATTAAAATTTAATAATGAGATTAACAATATTAAATTTAAGATAATAAATATATTCAATATATAAAAGTCAAGATAACTATTTTTTTTTCCATATTTTTTATCAAATAATTTAGGGAAAAAATGATTTTGAAAAAAAATTATCAATGCAAATGGAAATAATATAATATTTATAATTTCAATCATTTTTTTTTAAAAAATAACAGTTCTGTTTTTTTTCGATTATTTGATAATCGTTTAATTTAATTTTATTATTTATAATTAAATCTACATTTCTTATCACTCCTTTTTTAAAGGGTTTAATCTCAATCACATAACTTCTTAATTTTCTTCCTTCAGGATCTTTTAACGACAAATCAATAAATTTATTGTTAAGACTTTTTTTAAATAAAACTTGGTTAGAAATCAGCTTTTCTTTTTTTTTATTTTGAACTTTATACAGAATTACCTCAAAAGTTTTATCTTTTTCTAGCTCAGCTTTGAGAAAAATATTAATACCCTTTATTTCGCTGAGCAAAGGGGGTAATTTTTGTGCTATAAAATTTGAGTTATTTAATTCTGTTTTAATAACTTGAGTTTCTTCATAATTGAGCAATATCAACTCACTTTGATTTTGTTCTTTTTTAAAGTCAAAATAAAACCAATCGGCCATTGGAGAAATTGTATTATTGAGTAAAATTGGGTTTGATTCAAATTTGTAGTTTTTATTAAGATAAATTACAAAGCCTTGGGAGTCCCCCTCACAGAATTTAGAATTTCTTATTATTCTCTCATCTCTATCGTATTTAATTATGCTAAATACATTATTAAAAAAATCAAAACTCACTGAAATAGTTATGAATAAAATGAATATAAGTAAAATAAACCCTTTTTGTTTTTTATAATTAATGTTCAAAAATTTAATTTTCATTTCTAATAAATAGGTAATCGTTTGTGAGTTTCGATTTGAAATCTCTAAACAAATAAAAATTTTTTTTTTTTAATATTTTATTTATTTTTTCAATATCTTTTAAATCATTTACTTCTATTAATAAACTATTTACAAATTTAAAAAATTTAGTTTTTAGTAATTCTTTTAACACAATTTTTTCTAGACCCTCCACATCAATTTTTACTAAATAATTGCAAGTTTTATTATTAATAATCTTATTCAAACCTTTGCTATTTATAAATTTACATTTCAAAATTTTTGAAAATTCTTTATTTTTTTTTTTATTAAAGATGACATTCCTGTGTGTTCAGGCTTAAAATAAATTTTTTGTAGTCCATTTTTTTTACTAATACCAAGCTTTAATATTTTTCCTTTAACATCATTTAATTTATAGTTTTTATAAATTTCATTGCATAATTTCTTAATAGGCTCAAATGAATAAATATATTTGCAATTTTTATTTCTTGAAGCAATGCATGAATATAGCCCAATATTTGAGCCAATGTCTAAAAATATAAAATCACTTTTATAAAACCTGAGATAATCAGCATAACTATTTCCATAGGCTCCTCCCATGCAATACCTATAGGTATTATCTTTTTTATCCTGATTTGATAACTTAACTCCGTAGATAGAATATTTATAACTACCAAAAGATAATTTTATAAATAGATTATATATTCCAACTTTTTTGTGTATAAATAATTTTGATAAAAAAAGAGAAACTACATAAATTATATAATTGTAATATTTAATCATGTATTAATATTAATTATATTAATTTAATTTATGATCAAAGTATTTTATTGGGCTCCATTTATTTCGAAAATAGCAACACCTATCGCAGTAATCAACTCTGCAATTTCACTTAAAAAATATTCCAATGAAACTATTGAACCGACTATCATTAGTTTATTTAATGAATGGTCTGATTATTCAAAAAATTATCAAAATTATAAATTAGTATTTTTAAATCTTTTTAAATTTAAATTTTCTTTTAATTTTCCAGATAGAGGTTTTTTTTTAAGTAGAATTTCTTTTTTCTGTATTTTTTTTATAAGTTTCATTCCTTTACTAAAGATATTAAAAAAAAATAAACCAGAATATTTCATAATCCATTTGAATACTGCACTACCACTTGTCCTCTTATATTTGTTCAACTTTGAAACCAAATTTATATTAAGAATTTCAGGGAAACCGAGATTGAATATTTTAAGAAAATTTTTATGGAAAATTATTTCTAATAAAATTTACAAAGTAACTACACCAACATCTTTAATAGCTGATGAATTAATAAATAATAAAATTTTTTCTAAGGAAAAAATAAAAGTATTATTTGACCCAATAATAAATTTAGAAAACTTTAGAATTTCAAAAAATAAAATCAAAAAAAATTTGAATAATAAAGATAAAATTGTAGCTATTGGTCGCTTAACAAAACAGAAAAATTTTTCATTTTTAATTGATTGTTTCTCTAATCTAGAAA
>MDSY01122304.1_pt1 | contig 12237 bp, 8 predicted proteins | sample 811131 | NCBI WGS metagenome assembly MDSY01 (sample SAMN05326643, study PRJNA326480) | marine metagenome | isolation source: seawater | place: Atlantic Ocean: South West | collected 2010
AGATCGAAATTTTTTGCGAGATCAATTGTTATAATTTCCATTCCTTTTGAATCTATCTTAAAAAGAGCATCTTGCCAAATTTTTAAAAACTTAATTGATTTCTGTTCCTGAATAATTATCTCATTTTGTTTAATCTTTTTAAATTCAAAATTAGTAGGCAATCTAAATGAACTTAATAATAAATTATCAGTCCAACTATGTTCTATATGTTTTCTTACTAAACCCTCAAATTGATTAGCCTCAAAAGACTCACTAATGAAGCAATCTTCATTAATTTGAAACATATTAATTTTTAATTCTTTGTTTTTAATTAAAGTATATTCATTATACCTATCTGATAACCATTTGCAATACTTTAAAGTTTGCTGTTTTGATAAACCTAAAACAGGGTAATCAATAAATTTTGGATTTAACATATAATCTTTAACTATCCAACCTGAATTATTCATAATAAACTCAATTGGATTATTAGAATTAGAATATACATGAATTAAGGTGTCGGAATAATAATTATTAGCAAAAGTATAACCTTGTATGTTTTCTAACAAAACTTCGGGGTAATCTGATCCGTAAACTCTATTATTCCATAATATGTAGGTTAGGTAATCTCGATTTGTAATTAAATTATTTGATACTGCCGATTGATACTCAACTGAACTATCCTTATAAGTAATAATAGTAGTTTGCTTGTCATATTTCAAGAAATTATTTTGAGTAAACCCTGTATAAAAATTAAAAAGAAATAAAATTATAATTGTAGGTTTCATGAATTTAAAATTAAAAGAATTATTTTACCATATATTTTTAATGAAATTAAACTTTGAAATAGGCTGTTTTTATTTAGCAAAATTCCTCATATAGTATCCCCAAATTGGAAGTGCCATATTTGCTCCTTGTCCTAAACCTCCACTTCTAAAATGCGCTGAACGATCTTCACAACCTACCCAAACACCTGTTACGATATTATTTGAAATACCCATGTACCAGCCATCCGATGAACTTTGAGTTGTTCCTGTTTTACCCGCAATTTTTATATCCTTAGTATAACCTCCATAAGGTCTACCAGTTCTTAAACGGTAACCCGTGCCTTGAATAGTTTTGCCATTGTCATCAAATCGTGTTGTATTTCCTTCCATTATATCCATCATTTGATCAGCCGTTGCTTCGCTAAGTATTTTGTGTTTTTCAGGACGCACTTCAAAAAGTATTTTTCCATTTTTATCTTCAATTTTTAACAAAGTAATTGGCTCAAAACGCTCTCCTTTATTCGGGAAAGCTGTATATGCTCCAACCATTTCCCAAAGTGAAACATCCGCAGAACCTAAGCATATAGAAGGAACGGGCGCTAAACGCCCACTTATTCCAAATCTCCGAGCAAACTCAACAGCAGTATAAACACCCATTTTCTTTGTTAAACCTGCAGCTACCCAATTTATAGACTTAGCTAAACCTGTTTTTAATGAAATCAACTCATATTCTAAATTTTTTGCGCCAGAGTTTTGAGGAGTCCATGATTCTGGTATTCCATATTCTCCCTTATAAAAAGTAACCTCCTTATTCATTATTTCAGTAGAAGGGTCCATTCCATTTTCAATTGCAGCAGCATAAATAAAAGGTTTAAAAGTAGAACCTACTTGTCGTTTAGCCTTAATATGATCGTACTTGAAGTGTTTGTGATTTATACCTCCAACCCAAGCTTTAACATATCCTGTTTTGGCATCAACACTCAACAAACCAGCTCTTAAAAACTTTTTATGGTGGTATATTGAATCTAATGGTGACATTGTTTTAGTTATCGTTCTCCCTTTTTTCCAAGAAAATATGCTCATTTTCACCTTTTTACTAAAGACAACTTTCATAGAGTCATCAAAAGGTTTTAATAATTCTTGATATTTTTCAAATGCTTTAGACATGTGCTCTTTTAAATCAGATACTTTGTCTTGATATTTTTCATACTTATAAAGCAAATCATCAAAATCTTCTTGGTACCTCTCAAGTAATTTTTCTTCAAAATACTTTAGGGTATCTTTTACTTTAAGTTGTTTTAAGTCACGTTCTTTTTCATGAAGTGATCCTTTGTATTTTTCTAATGAATCAAGTTGCATATCATGTGGAACTTTTACTTTTTTATATTCGTCAAAGGCATTTATTAAATACTTTTTACGGCGATAAACAGCTTGATAACGATTACTTCTTCTCATACCCGTGTAAAGAACATTTTTTAATGATTTATTTTCTTCCGCGGCAGAACCAGTTTGAAAATCAAAAGGTCCATTATTACGATTTTTCCATTCTCTTTCGAATGCTGGCTGCAGTTCCCTTTGTAAGTGCCTCGTCATGGCTTGCTCAGCCGCTCGTTGCATTTTAGAATCAATAGATGTATAAATCTTCAATCCGTCGGTATAGAGATTGTAATCATTATCCTTTGCCCATTTTTTCATAAAACCTCTAATATGTTCCCTGAAGTAAGCTGCATATTCACTTCTTTCAGAGATATCTTGTTTTACAATTTTTAAAGGGCGTTTTTTTAAGTCGTTAAATTCTTTTTTTGTTATATAACCAGCATTTCTCATTAATGCCATTACAGTATTTCTCCTCCCTATAGCCCTTTCAGGGTTAATAGTTGGATTATATCGAACAGGGCTTTTAAACATAGCAACTAAAACTGCACATTCATCTACAGTTAAATCAGATAAATTTTTACCAAAATAAACTCTTGATGCGTTGTAAACTCCAACAGCAGAATTCAAAAAATCATACTGATTAAAGTACATTGTGATAATTTCGTCTTTTGTGTATAGGTTTTCAAGTTTTGTCGCCATAACCCATTCTTTTAGCTTTTGCTTAACCGCCTTAACTACATTACCACTTCGCCTTTCAGTAAAAAGCATTTTAGCCAACTGCTGAGTAATTGTACTTGCCCCGCCTTTACCACCAGTGAAAACGCCTAATAAAGCTCTTCCTAGACCTTTAAAGTCAATTCCTGAATGATCTCTGTACCTTTTGTCCTCTGTTGCAATTAAAGCGTTTACAAGATTTTCAGGAATATCTTTAAATTCAATATTTATCCTATTTTCTGTATAATAAGTACCAATTAACACATTGTCTTCAGAAAATATTTCTGATGCTTGAAAGAATTTTGGATTCTCAAGTTGTTGAGTGCTTGGAAGCTCTCCTAATAAACCCCAATTTGAAATCCCGTAAAAAAATAACCATGAACCAATGATACAAGAACAAAATAAAACCCAAAAACGAATAATAAACTTGCTCATAAACTAATAATTTTAGTCTAAATTAAATCAATCCTTTCCAATATTGATTAGAAATTATTAAATGCTTGTTAACACTTATTATTTGATATCGGTTGCGTAGCTTTGTAGTAAAATTAATAATTTGAAAAAGATATTAATACCAATTGTAGGAATAGGAATAGTAATCGTTATATTTTTCATGAATTATTCAACTTCAAAAGTTGGTAAAACATTTCATGGAACGTTAACATTATCGCCAGCGGAAAGTGCTTTAATTTTGTTTGATAGGTATGCGGAATTAAAGCCAACTGAAAAATTAAAAAAGGAGTCTTTTGATTTATTAAAAAGTCTTGATCTCTGCAATAAAAACAATTCACTTGCGTTGTTTATCAGCAAGGATAAAGTAAAAAAAGCGAAGGCTTTTATTTTAGATAAAAGTGATGAATTGTTACTTGAGGAAAATACTGAATTTATCTGGAAATCAAGAAGTAAGGAGTCATTATTATTTCTTAAAGACAATTCTAAGTCAATTCAAATTGGCGATCTAGTTTTAAGTATTTCTCAAATTGATTCAACAATCGAAATTCTATTTTCACCAAATGCAAGAAAAGTGCTTTCTGGCTTTACAATGAAGTATTTAAACCGTCCTATTTTATTAGAGATAAATGGAGAATTAATCACAACGGTTAAATCTTTTGGTAAACTTGAAAACGGAATTTTAAAAATTGAAACATCAAAAAAATGAAGAATCTAGTTGCATTATTTTTAATAAGCTGTAGTCTATTTTCTTATGCCCAAGAATTAAAGTTTGTTCCTAAATGGAAACAAGGAGATAAATTTAAGGTTCTTACCAAAACAAAAACTAAATCCCTTAAAAAAGATACAACATGGAAAGTTGAAAAACGGAGCTTTGAATCTGAATTGTATGTAAAAAGTAATCGTTCAGATCATTTTTTGATTCAGATTACTTACAAGAATTTTTATTTAACCATGTTTAAAAAAGCATTTGAAAATATTGATGAGCAACCTCCAACAATATCAAAATTAAAACTTTTATTTAAAGTGAAAAAAGATGGTTCAAATGCAAGTTTAGAAAAATGGAAAGAGATAAGAGATTTAGTAAATGATCAGGTGAAACTTGTTATTCAAAAATCTGCTTCAAAAAAAGGAGAAGGCAAAGAATATATAGACTCCTTAAATTTAATGTTTTCCTCTATCACCGAAGTATGGAATTCAAAAGAATCAATTGAGTCAATGTTTGATTTTGAAATAGAAGCTTTTCTAGCTCCTTTTAAAACTTCTTTTAGTAAAGACACTATAACTACTAAAATAAAAGTAATGAATCCTTTTGCTAAGGAAAAAAAAGACTCAATAGAATGTCAACATTTATCTTGGTTATCATCAAAGAAAGGAAAGCTTTATGATTTAGGAAATACAAATATTATGGACATGTCTGATTATTCGGAATTAATTAAAGAAATGATGAAAGGAATGTTTTCTGGTTTTCTTAAAATGGCTGGTGACTCAACTTCAGAAAAGTATTTGAAAGGTAAGCAGAAACTTGATGATATGTTGGATAAAATAAAGTTTGATATTAAGGAAGTAAACAACTTCAATTATAATGCAAAAACAGGATACATTTTATTTTACAAAAAAACATCTAGTAACGAAGGCTCTATGATGGGTAAACCTATCAAAACTGAAGGTTGGAGAGAAGTTATATTTACAAAAAGACTATAGTTTTAAACTCTTCTTTCAGTTAAATATTTAAGCACGATCCTAATTAAATTTTTTCAAAAAGTTTAACAATTTTGATAGCTGTGAAACATTTAAATTCAGCTGTAATGCCAAATAAAGGTTTAAAATGAATCGAATTTTAGATTTTTATTACAATCTGCAATTTAACAACACATTGTTTTTTTAAAATCTCCTCCAAACAATGTTTAAAGATATTTTTGTTGTTCAAAAAAAATACTTTTTCAATTAACATATGAACAACTAGTAAAACTTAATTGTTCATAAAACCTATTAATTTCTAACCTTCAAGATTGCCCAATCAACATTGAAAAACTTATTTTTGAAGTTCAAATTTCGATGCAATGATTACATTCTTTGGAAATCCTTCTCAAAAGGTATTCGCAGTTCAAACAGGACAAGTAATTTCAAATGATAATATTTTAAAATTAAACTGGCTTTTTGGTGACATTGATGTTATTAAGAACAGTGAAATTGAAGGTGTTTTTGTTGGTCCTAGAGCTGCAATGATAACACCCTGGAGTACCAATGCCGTTGAGATAACCCAAAACATGGGCGTTGATGGTATTATTAGAATTGAGGAATTCCAAGCTGCAACATCTGAAAATAGTGATTATGACCCCATGTTGCAGCACAAATTCAAAGGATTAAAACAAGATTTATATACGATAGAAATTGAGCCTGAAAAAGTTTTAGATATTGAAAACATATCTGTTTATAATCAAACAGAAGGCTTGGCATTAAGTATTGACGAGGTTGAATACTTGGAAAGTTTAGCAAAGAAATTAGGAAGGAAATTAACTGATTCGGAAGTATTTGGTTTTTCTCAAGTGAACTCAGAGCATTGTCGTCACAAAATTTTTAATGGGACATTCATAATTGATGGAAAGGAAATGCCCTCTTCATTATTTAAGATGATTAAAAAAACTTCCAAAGAAAACCCAAATTCTATAGTTTCAGCTTACAGCGATAACGTAGCTTTCACTGAAGGCCCAAAAATAACTCAATTCGCCCCTAAATCTGCCAATAAACCAGACTACTACGATACATCAGAAATCAACTCTGTTATATCATTAAAAGCTGAAACACATAACTTCCCAACAACTGTTGAACCTTTTAACGGGGCTGCAACAGGATCGGGAGGTGAAATAAGGGATAGACTCGCTGGAGGTAAAGGATCTCTTCCTTTATCAGGAACAGCTGTCTATATGACTTCCTACTCTCGTTTAAATGAAAACCGTCCTTGGGAAAAAGGGATGAAAGAACGAAATTGGTTGTACCAAACGCCAATGGATATTCTAATAAAGGCTTCTAATGGTGCATCTGATTTTGGTAATAAATTTGGACAACCTTTGATTACAGGCTCAGTCCTTACTTTCGAACATGAGAAAGATGCTCGTAAATTAGGGTTTGATAAAGTTATTATGCAAGCTGGTGGTATTGGTTTCGGTAAAAAGGAAGAAGCTCTAAAAGATGTTCCAAGCGAATCTGATAAAGTTGTTTTATTAGGTGGTGAAAACTACCGCATTGGTATGGGAGGAGCTGCTGTTTCATCTGCTGACACCGGTGAATTTGAAAGTGGAATAGAGTTAAATGCCATTCAAAGAAGCAATCCGGAAATGCAAAAAAGGGCTATGAATGCTATTCGTGGAATGATTGAATCTGGAAAGAATCCTATAATTTCGATTCATGACCATGGTGCTGGTGGTCACTTAAATTGTTTATCGGAACTTGTTGAAGTTGATAACAAAGGTGGAAGAATCGAGTTAGATAACCTTCCTGTGGGAGATCCAACGCTTTCGGCAAAGGAAATCATAGGTAATGAATCTCAAGAAAGAATGGGGTTAGTTATCAAACAAGAACATTTAGCTGAATTAAAAGATGTTGCTGATAGAGAAAGGTCTCCAATTTATACTGTTGGTGAAGTTACTGGTGATGGCAAGTTCACTTTTGAATCATCAACTACCGGTGAAAAACCAATGGATTTAGAGTTAAACGATATGTTTGGTTCTTCTCCAAAAACTGTAATGAATGATAAAACTGTTGTTAGATATTACGACGATTTAAATTACTCAATAGATAAAATATTGGAATACACTGGGGCTGTATTAAAACTTGAATCAGTAGGCTGTAAAGACTGGCTAACCAACAAGGTAGACAGATGTGTGACAGGAAAAGTTGCCAAGCAACAGTGTGCTGGTCCTCTACAATTACCTCTAAATGATGTTGGTGTAATGGCTTTAGATTACAACGGTAAAGAAGGTGTCGCAAACTCAATAGGACATGACCCAATTGGAGCATTAATAGACCCTGTTGCGGGTTCTAAAAACGCAATTGCTGAAGCATTAACAAATATAGTTTGGGCTCCATTAAACGAAAAATTAAAATCGGTATCGCTATCAGCTAATTGGATGTGGCCTTGTAAAAATGAAGGTGAGGATGCCAGATTATATAAAGCCGTTGAGGCTGTTTCTGATTTTGCAATCAACTTAGGAATCAACGTTCCAACTGGCAAGGATTCGTTAAGCATGAAGCAAAAATACAAAGATATGGAAGTTATTTCTCCAGGTACTGTTGTTATTTCTGCTTCTGGACACTGTGATAATATTAAACAAGTCGTTGAGCCTGTCTTCACAAACAAGACTATAAACAAGATTTTTTACATCAATTTATCTAATGATACTTTTAAATTAGGTGGCTCCTCTTTCGCTCAAATTTTGAACAAGTTAGGTAAAGAAACACCAACTATTAAAGACGATGCTGCTTTTGCGAAAGGATTTAATGCAATTCAAGATTTAATCAAAAAAGATTTACTCACCGCAGGTCATGATGTTTCTGCTGGTGGTTTAATCACTGCCCTATTGGAAATGTGTTTTGCTGATAATAACTTGGGTGCTGAAATCGACTTAACAGCTTTAGGTGAATTAGATTCAATTAAAGTATTATTTGCAGAAAACGCTGGTTTAGTTTTTCAATCTGATCAAGCTGTTGCTGTTGAAGCTGTTTTAAATGCTGCAGAAGTTGAATACAATATCATAGGTAAAGCAATTGAAGGTTCGTTTGTAAAAGTGAAAAATGGTGATTGGAGTAACGATTTCCATGTTTCTCAATTGAGAGATATATGGTACGAAACTTCATATTTATTGGATAAAAAACAATCAGGAGAAGAACAAGCTACTTTAAGGTTTGACAATTACAAGAAGCAAGCATTAAATTTTAAATTTAGCAAATCCTTCACAGGTGTTAAGCAAAACTATAATAAAAAAAGACCAATTGCAGCTGTTATTCGTGAGAAGGGTTCTAACTCTGAAAGAGAGATGGCCAACTCTCTTTACTTGGCTGGGTTTGACGTGAAGGATGTTCATATGACAGATTTAATATCTGGTAGAGAGGACTTAACTGGAGTTCAAATGATAGCTGCTGTTGGTGGGTTCTCAAATTCTGATGTTTTAGGATCTGCAAAAGGTTGGGCAGGAGCTTTTCTTTTCAATGAAAAAGCAAACAAAGCATTAAAAAACTTTTTTGCTCGAGAAGACACTTTAAGTTTAGGAGTTTGTAACGGTTGTCAGTTATTTATAGAATTAGGACTAATCAACCCAAATCATGAAAAAAAGCCTAGTATGTTGCATAACGACTCTCATAAATTTGAGTGTAATTTTACAAGTGTTGAAATTCAACCAAATAACTCAGTAATGTTAGGCTCTCTTGCAGGGTCAACATTAGGTATTTGGGCTGCACATGGAGAAGGAAAGTTTAATTTACCATACTCTGAACAAGAATATAATATAGTAGGAAAATACGGACACGCTGAATACCCTGCTAATCCTAACGGATCTGACTATAATACAGCAATGATGACTTCTGTTGATGGACGCCATTTAGTAATGATGCCTCATGCGGAACGTTCAATATTCCCTTGGAACTGGGCCAACTATCCATCTGATAGAAACGATGAAGTTTCACCATGGTTGGAAGCATTTGAGAATGCAAGAGCGTGGTGCATTGAAAATAAATAGTTTCAAGAGGTTACTTTATGGACTATAACGGATTCTAAAAAAGTAATAACTAAATTTATACCTGAGTTAATTAAACATATCGCCTATTATTATCTTTATTTTTCGCTAAAATTTATTTAAAGGTTAGAATTAATAACTTTTTAGAAAATAATGTATCTTTTTCAGCATTATTACAGTTAAATTATATAATACTTAAAATTATTTATTATGAATAACTGTAATTGTAAAAATTGTGATTGTACAAAATGTAATTGTGGTAATTGTTCTAAAAACGACTGCTCTTGCGCCCAATGTTCATGTGAAACATGTGAATGTTGCTAATGGTAACAACCACTCATCCTTAAAATATTTCTTTGAGGGCTAGAAAGCTTCATTATCCTAAGTTAGTTAGGGTAATGATTTCTTATATTTACACTATTGTTGAATTTATTTGTTTTTAACAGTGCCAAATTAAAATCATGCTTTTTAAGAAGAAACTTAGGTAAAAACAATAAAAACTCTTGTCGATTTAATTTAATAATGTCGCTCTTTAAAAGGCTTCACCTATAAAAAGATATACACCAAAACCATCTGGATTAAAACCTAAATCTAATCTTGTAAAAATATCTCTATTCGGAAATATTAAATACCTGAGTCCACCACCTGCAGTCCAAAACGCCCTATTAAAATTAAGATTTGAAGAAACAGATGCTATTCCAGCAAAGGCGGCCCCTCCTAACCTTTTACTAAATGGAAAAGGTAACCAACGATGTTCAGTTTGTAAAGCTAACATATTGTTATCTCGATATTTACCTAGATAATATCCCCTCATGATCATTTCACCTCCAATCATACTTAACTGATTAAAAGGAATTTCACCTTGGGAGAATTGTCCAATCATTTGAAAGCCAAGAACATTTTTTTTTGAGGTTTTAAAAAATGCTCTATTATCAAGGAATAGAGTACTTAAATTATTAGTTGAGCCCCATGTTGGTTTATATAATAGATATCCTACTTCAGAAAGAAAACCATTTCTTACATTGAGAACATTATGCCTCGTATCATAAACAAGCCCTAAACCAAGTCCAAGATTGTTATAGCCATTTTGCCCCAAAATAAAATCCGTAGACTCATTTCCTTCGGTCCAATCAAAACGAACGCTACTTAAGCTTTCATAATCTAATTCTAAACCAAAAAAAACATGACCTTTTACTTGCCTTAATATTCGCTCTCTCACAAGAGAAAAAGTGGCGTTGGCTAAAGCTAATTCATCACCTTTCACATCACTACCAATACCATAATAAGCTAATGGATAACTTTGAAGTTTAACTTTACCTAAGCCAAACCACTTATTTTTATTTGAATATAAAGCATGTTCGAAGTGCGCACCGTATTGCTTTTGTAGTGTTAAAAAAGAAAATCCGTAAATTTCACTTAATCTATTAATAGTATCTTTTTGGGCATAATAAACTAAAACTGCAGCGGCACCTATTTCCCAACTAGTCTCGGGTGAATAAGCCAAGGTTGGATAACCAATCCATTTAGATTTAGCCGCCGACGAAGTATCATTGAACATTCTGTTCAAAATCTTCATAGGTTTTGATTGTGCACTCACGTAATACGTTGAAAACAGTAAAATACAGCAAATTAAACCTAGAAGATTGTTAATTGAATATTTCAATTTTTAAAACTAAGAAAATTTTAAAATGTAATCTATTTTTCAAATTCATTAATTTCAATCTCCAACGCTTTAATTAATTTCTTCGCATCCTTTTTATGAATTGGGCAAAAATATGCACCAATTTCTATCCTAAAGTGATTCTTTATTTTTGAGGAACTTCCACCTACTGTTATTCTATATTGATCCTTAGTCCATTCTGTTTTACTCGAATCACTAATTTTATCTATTGCTCCTTTTAAAGCCGTCAAAAATTCCTCAACATCATATCTTTTAGTAATCGTGAATGAGCCAGTATCTATAATAGATCCAAACCTTACATTTTTAAATTTGTAACACATACTTGAAAAAGACTTCTCTTCTTTTTTTATTTTTTTTATAGTTACGCTTTGGTTTGCATCTCCTGTTCCATTCCAAATCTCACCTCCATTTGATGGGGCTAACATGAATGAAAAAAAACACAACAAAATTCCTGAATAAATAAATGGTTTCAAATACATAAGGTTAATTTTTTAAATAAATCTACACACTATACAATTAAGTAATGACTAACTTTATTTCATAAAAATCTTTTTAAATTGAAATAAAAGATTATAAGTTATTGATTTGTAACAAAATAAAACACACATAAACTATTTTTATTAATGTGTGTTTTGATTTTACTAAACACTTTATAAAATCAAAAATTCACTCTATTTTTTTTCTATGGTTAAGTTAACTAACTCACCAGGAGTTGTTACTGTTAAGTTATAGGCACCGTTGTTGAGTTCAATATCATAAGAGATTTCAATTTCGGCAGGTAATAACTGAATAGTAACAGACTTATTATTTGCTCCAATACTATAATTTCCTTTTGTAATTTCACTACCATCTTCAGCTAAAAGGAAGAATTTTGGACCTTCTTCAAAATTAAGAGAGTAACCTTCCTTATACTTATTATGCATTGCTGTAATTAGGAATTCTTCAGCGCTAATTAAGGCAGCTGAATCATCAACTTTTGAAATTTTCCATTCGCCAACTAATAATTCATTATCAACATTTGCTTTGAATGGAGTTGAACTACATGATGCCATAACAACAACTACAAAACCTAAAATCATTTTTTTCATATCCCAAATTTTGGACTAATGTAGGACTTATTCCTGACTTTTACATTGCTTATTGTGGCTCACATAAACGTACTTTTTTTATTTTATATATTTATAAAATGAAAAAAATGACATGTAAACAACTTGGTGGTGCCTGTGATGCTGCCTTTAATGCTGAAACTTTTGTCGAACTTCAAGAAATGGTTAAATCACATGGTGCAGAAATGTTCCTAAAACAAGACGCAGAACATATGGTAGCAATTCAGAAAATGATAAGCATGATGTCTAATCCTGAAGAAATGAATCAATGGATGGAACAAAAGAAAGCTGAATTTGAAGCGCTTCCTGATGCATGATGTATTTGTAACCGAATTGTATTTTTGAATTAAAAGATATAATGAAACACTTTCTAATTATTTTTATGTTTTTTAGTTCATTTTCTTTTGCTCAGAAAGTGAAATTTTGGGATA
>MDSY01082401.1_pt1 | contig 12234 bp, 9 predicted proteins | sample 811131 | NCBI WGS metagenome assembly MDSY01 (sample SAMN05326643, study PRJNA326480) | marine metagenome | isolation source: seawater | place: Atlantic Ocean: South West | collected 2010
CCTTAGTATCTAAAAGATACCTGGTATAACTGCTCCGAATAGGATGTAGTTATGTACTAGTGCGAAGAAACCAATCATAGCTAAGCGACCATTGAGTTGCTCTGCATGTGGACCGTAGCCCTGATAGTCTTCTACGTACTGCATAGGTGGTTCAGAAGCAAAGATGTTCTGCTTACCATACTCAGTAGTTGTGTACCTCTTAACAGATTTTGATGTAGTTGTCATGCCTTTGTTAAGAAACGTTACAATACTATATAGGAAAGATTAAGTTTTGTCAAGGTACGGTTCAGATCAGTGTTACTTATGGTGAATATAAGTGAGTAATTATACAGAATTATATTGCTAAATAAATAACGGGACTGGAATAGACTCAAAATGAAAAAGATTTTTCTACTTATTGGTATGACTTTATTGACGGCACCACTTAGTGCCCGTGCTGATATAACTACTAAAATGTCTAGCAGTGTTCAACTACAAGTGAATGCAGCTGCAACTCAAATGGAGCGTATAGGTAGTTCGTTCAGTATATCAGGAAATAATATAGATACCACCGATGGCACGACTGCTGGAACAGTGAGCGTTGGAACAATAACTTCAGGTGTATATGCCCCTGGAACCATTGCAGCAACACAGGATACAGCAGGTGCGGCTTTCAGCTTTAGCCAATCCTACACTCAAGGAGACGCTGTATCTACATCTGCTCCTACTGTAGGAACAGTTGGCAACTTCTCAAGTCAAGTGTCTACTGCTGCAGGTACTAAAGATACCTTGGCTGGAACCATCACATCTGCTGGTGTGACTACGATTACAGCAGGTGGAGCTGGCACTGTAGCTACTGGCCAATTCGTATCAGAAGTGACCGTAGAGTAGTAGACTATGAAAATACGTCTCTTACTATGTACGTTGTGTGCAGGATGGGTAGCACCTGTCCTAGCAGTCCCTGTGGTCCCAAATTTTCAGCAAGGGTCTATGACGAGCCACACAGAAACAACGTCTAAAGTGACGGAGACGATAAACAGTATGGATTATTCTACAGGCTACCAGTATTCTGCAACAGGTACTGGTATTACTGCATCAGGTGAATTAAATGTGGTCTCACCTGAAACATCAACTTCCACAGTAACTATAGATGGAGTGACTTCAACATGGACAGGAGTGGGTACAAAACCAACATTCACACAGACAACACCAGGAGCAGCCTTTCAATTTACAGAAACATACAAAGGACCTGGGCTTCAGCAGCACACAATAATACAAAGAGTAACGGAGGTGACAAGTGTCACAGATACGACAAGCGTATTCAGTCAATAAAAGCAACATGTCTCGCTGCCCTGAGTGTGGTCATGACTGCCCCTGTGAATGCAGAGACTGTAGGGGGTGTGAGTGCAACCGCCAGTCCCATTGCGAATAGTTCTGGCTCAGTAACCAACCAGGCAATACAGGTTTTACAAGGTCCTTACATAACTAACACCTATGGTGGTGGAATACAGTGTCAAGGGGCTACGATGAACGTTACGCCCTATGTAACTGCTACTGCTGGTTCACAGAAACCATTTGAAGGTTGGTGGGATTCACCAGTGTATGACATGAGAGATTTAGATGAAGACGGTGCACCAGACAATCCAGGAGACATCCTCTACACAGTACCTACTAGAACAGGACAGAAGGACACATACAATTTAGGAGTAGGTGTCTCTGCTACATGGTCTAAGCCATTGGATAAACAACTACAAGAACAGTGTAAAGAAGCTGCTGCAGTTCAAATTGATATGCAAAGACAGTTGACTGCTAACAAAAGATTAGATTTTGAGATCGCAAGACTAAAAAATTGTGGTGAATTATACAAAGCTGGTATCATGTTCAAACCTGGTACGAGATATGCTTCTATATGTGCAGACGTTTTAGTTCAGGGAGTATCAGAAATCAAACCTCATACACACAACATTCCTGAAGTAGAAAAGAAAACAGTAGAGATTGATCTTACTCCTAAAGAAGACAAGAATGATAACATACCTACTGGTGATGCATCATCCTTAGGAACTCATTCTATTGGTACACTGAAAGAAGAATAGTTATTTCTTTTTCTTAGGACGTTTGACAGGGGGTAGTCCTTTCTTTTCACGATACTTATCAGCTCTAATCTCACTAGCAGATAACTTAGGAGGTTCTTTACCTAATAGTTTCTGAACTTTCTTAAAGATCTGTTTGACTATAGGTTTGACAACCTTCAATAGGATAGGAGTTGCAGTAGCAGCTGCGGTTGCTACGATAGCTATCCCTCCAGTAGTTGCTACCTGATTTGCAGATGGTATTCCTTTCACTACCTGATCTACAAAACCAATCTCTTCAGATATTGCTATACATTCTTTTCCAACCAATCTATACTCAATAATTTTTTCTCTTCCATCCTTAACTAACGTACCGATTGGTTCCTTTAATTGTTGTGCCTCTGTAGGACATTTTAATTCTTTAGTCTTAGCCGTATCACCTGGAATTTCTGGTGTATCTAGCTCTGGTGGATCTCCTGTGTTTACTGGTGGTATTGCTGCCTCACCAGTAAACTCAAGTTTCTCCTTATTAAAATCCATAGGATCAAACGCTGGCATTCCAGCATCACAAAAGACCCTCACACCTTTAGGGTCATCATCAGATAACTGTTCATTCTTACCCTTGTCATCCTCTTGATGTGCTTCTACACATCCTGGCATGTCAATGATCGGTACCCCTACACCTCCTGTAACAGGAGGATATATTGGTATCGCTCGTGGTGGTTCAGATGTTAACCAATTAGGTAGGTTAGGTATCTGTCTAACTTCATTAATAATAATGTTAGTAGATCTAACCTGAATCGGTTTGATCTCTCTAATTTCCAAAGTTTATAAAGGAGAGTTTGGTACAGGTAATCCTGTTGATGTAGGTAACTCAGGCATAGCACCGTCTATAGCACCTGGAAGTGCTCCACCTACTGATCCCATTACTGCTTCAGTAATCTTTCCTTTAACGCCATCTAAGAGGGCATCCTTGTTAAGATATACGTAACCAGCACCGCCAACAACGGCACCAGATACAACAAAAGACGTAATAGCGAATACATTAATTATTTTTTGCATGATTATAACTCATATTTTTTGTTGTTTTCATCTGTAACTATCTTGATTGGTCCTTGCTCTACTCTAATAGTTTGAGCAGGTGCAGTTTGTTTTGCTGCTTCAATCAATCTTTCTAAGTCTGCTTTAGTGATACCACCACTACCAGGAGGTAGTGATTGAGATGCACCATTGTTCTTTTTATTTGCCGTTTGAACGCCAAACGTCGCTAAAACTCCTGTAAACACCGAAGCTATGAAGGTCGGATCTAGGTCTTGCTTAGGAATTTGTAGTTGTGGGGGCAAATCTACGTACGCTAAAGTTAAGATACCACCACTCCAAATGAGAATACCAAGTCTCACAAAAGTAGACAAGATTTCTAACTGTTCTTCCTTATCATCCATTGCCTCCTTAAGTTTACCTAAGGGACCTTTCTTCTTGACTTCTTCTTCTTTTTTCTTTTCCATAATACAACTCAAAGGCTTCTTTATTTATGCCTGAGCCTCCTTCCAAGAGAAACGTGCATCAATTCCTTTCTGTGATCCTGTAATATTTGTAGCACGAATCGCTAGAACTTCAGGACCATCTGGGAAGATACCAGTTGGGTTAGGTGTAGTTGATACATCATAATTAACACTACCACCACCTAATATACTATTAGATATTTCTTTAACTTCTGATAGGTTGTAACTGTTAACTCCATTATCAGAATAGAATCCAAAGATAACTTCTCCACCAGTGAACTCAGTAGCAGTATTCATAATGGCGTATTGTGCTAGAGAAGTACCTCCAACAGGAACCCATGTACCTTGAATATTAGGAATAGGATTCAACACCAACTCAACAAAGAACTTACCGTTAGATGAAATATCAACCTGAGATAGAACCAACTGCATTCTATTAACAAGTTCTCTAGTTCCAAAGTTACCAGAAATACCATTGTCAACAGATGGTGCTACACGTAGAGCAATAATCGCTCTGGTTTGTCCTGATTGGATTCCACCTTGTCGTTTCGTAGCAGCAGTGTAAACATATGCTCGGTCATCGTCTAGTCTACCGTCCATAATAACTGATGAACCCCAGTGACTTATCTGTGGTACAGAAGTTGCACCAATCAATTCAACTCCAATAGGTTGTGTTGCACTGTAAGTAAATGACTGTGCTGAAGCTGCACCAAGAGGTGAGAAAATAACACCAGTTGGGTTAGCACTAGTAACTGCTTTACTCAATGCAATATTAGATCCTGAAATACTATGTACAAAAGTATCAGCAGGGATATTAGTACCTATAACTCTCTGTCCTTTTTGAATACCTGTTGCACTACTTACAGTACCACTAGAAGCACCACTAGCCATTGTTAAAGATACTCCTGTAGCACCTGCTTTTTCTCTAACACATCCTGTGAATGATCCAGCTTGAGCACGTGAAAGAGGAGACAATGGAGAACCAATAGCATTATCTAATGCAATACCAGTTGAACTACCAATAGTATCAGTTATCTGGAATAAGGTAGTTGAAACTTTATTAGCAACATAATATATTTTATTAGCAACAATATTAGAGAATGGTGTATCAAATGTAATAGTCTGATTACCACCAGCAGATAGACCATCAGTAGATGCAACTTCAATAGTATTTGAACTTACAGCGATAACATCTTGAACAACTGATGTCTTTCCTGTGTAATTAATATACTCTGTAATACCTGCAGTAGCACCAGAAGTTTGTCTAACTCTTAGAGTTCCACTAGTTGGGAAATGAGTTGGTGCATTATTAATATACAATGTTCCATCACCAGAACTAAAACTTCTTGATGCAACTGTTGATGGTGGAAGAGTATTAACTTCGTAACGAGCTGGTAGGTTACCAGATCTCATGTATGCTTCAGTGTTCTGGTTGTTATTAGGAATCTTGTGAGCATAGATAACGTCACCATTCAATGCACGGAAACCCCAACGTACAAAACCTGCACCATACCAAGAGTAATCCATGTAGAACATCTGCATCTTGGTTGGGTCAAGAGTGTAACCAGTCTTACCAGATCCATCACAACGGTCAATGTTCCAGTCAGATTGATTCCATTCTGTTTCTACAGTCTTGGTTACAGGAACACTGCTTGCTGTAGGTCCACGATAGTCTGGGAAGATAACCATCTGTGTATCAGAGATGATACCATCAACACGGTATGAAGATCCACGAAGAACTACGTAATCACCTGGTTTTAATTGTTTTGAAAACTTTGTACCTTGTAAGTTTGGTCCTGTATAACTAGAAACCAATGTACTTCCTTCAGTTACAGTTACTTTACCAGATAACTGGAAGGTAGATGTTCTACGAACCACACTTAAGTTACCACTAGCATAACGGAAGAAGATACCGTTCTGCTGATCCATCATACCAATCTCTAATCTAGTACCATAAGAACTAGTAGGAGTTACAGTATACTCACCTGATGCAGTTGAATCGGTAGGTGCACTAGGAACAACATACTCAAAAGTATATGGGTCAATGACATTAGTAACAGCATAAGATCCATTGTAGTTATTATCATCACAAGTACGAACATCAACAACTGTATCTCTAGTAACGTTATGTGCATCAGATGATACTACAGTAACGGTAGTTCCAGATGAAGTAATACTATCAATGTTTGGAATTGCAGGTTCAAGAATAGAACCAGTAGAGAACGATACACCTTTACCAGATTGATAACGGAAGTAACGTTTTGTTTGTCTAATTGCTTGTTGGTTCTTAGAAGCAGAGTTTGTAGAGAACTTTACACCACCATCAAATGCTCTATGAATTGAATTACCTTGTGGTCTTGGATATAATTTAATAGTACCAGTACCTACTGATCCACTAGGAGCAGCGTCTGGGAAGTAATAAAAACGAGTGGGAGATTCTACTCTAGCAATTTCCCATGATCCATTAACATTAGTACCAGCAGAACCTGCAATAGCAACCTCATTACCTACTTCTAAACCATGAGCTTGTGTTGTATCAACTTGAATTGCTCCTGCCATCGTACCAGATGCACTGGTAAGTGTAATAGTTCCACCAAGATCTGAACCAGTGAAATGTATACCATTATAAATTGCTGTTCTTGCTGAGTCATAGATATCTGTTCCACCAGTACCACTTGGCCACTCATACTTAGCAGTGTATTTGAATCCAATAAAAGCACCAACAGTGCTTATACTATCAATAATGAATACACCATTAGCACCAGGGAATGTTGTGTCTTGAACATAAATTGCAGATCCAGCAGCAGGTGGAGTAGAACATGACACTGCCATCTCTCTACTACCAGATGTAGTTTGAATTTCTGTAATAGTAATTGCGTCCTGAGACTTATAAGCAAATGGGTTGTTGTTGATCATTGCCAACGCTTCCCACTTAGTATCCTGAGTACCATACTCAAAGTCAGTATCAATCTGTGACTCTGGTTGAGACATCTTTGACTTATTTACAGCGTCATTATATGTCTCTGCTGGTTTTACAGTCTCTTCAAAGTCATCATAAATGATCTGCAGTTGATCATCATCTGCCATTGCAGTAGTATCATATGCCAGAACAACCCTAGTAGTTGTAACGTTTCTGATATCAGTCTGAATAGTGTAAGTAGTAGCAGTCAGTTCAGGATCTGAGAAATTATATACTATCTTATTATCCTTAACGTTTGTGATAAGGATTAAATTTTCTCTCTGTATACCACCAGGTATAATAACTTCTCTCGCTGAAGCATCAAAGAGATAGTAGTTACTTTGAATGGTTTTCCTTGCCATTACCTAAATTCCTCAGTAATTATTATTGCTTTATGTATTTATCAGACTCCGTACTTACTACGGGTAGCATTGAAGTTTTGGGATATCTCTCCAACACTTAAACGTCTCTTATAAACACGAACTTCAGCTATCTGACCATCAAGATCACCAGTACCAACATTACTATTGTACGTATTTGTTCCAAGCATAATATTTCTACCACTAGAGAAATCAATAGCAGAAGTATTGCCAGTGTTTATAGCAGTGTCTTGTTCTACGTCATTAATATACAATCGCATTGTACCATACCCTGCATCTTGATCATAAGTTCCAACCAAATGCTGCCAGTTATTAGTTTGGGTAAAGTGTTCACATTCTTCTTGATATGGATCAAGATAAAATCTCCAGTCAATACTATTACCACCAGAAGTTCCAACACCAAGATAACAGCTTCTTGTTGTACCTAAATCACCAATAGTAATACCAGCTCCTGAGTTACTATAGGTGTCTACTTTCATCCAACATTCTACTGTTAGACTACTTACAGAACCAGCATTCACTCCAGTGTCAATAAATGATGTGTTAACACCACTACCATCAAAATCCCAACAAGGAACACCTGCATTTGGATCGTAATAAAATGCCCTGCCTGAATAACCAGTATGAGTGCTACTACCCAAATCATATGTGAAAGTATTAGCATCTACCACTGTGACAGTGTAATAAACATTCATATCATAATTGTAAATGACCATGCTTGGATTTTCTAATTGTAATTTTATAGAAACCGAGTCACCAGTAGTCAAATTATGAGCATGTGTAACCGTTGCAATTGATCCAGAAACTGAAACGGGCATAGTAAAATTGCTACCAATTCGTAGAGCAGAAGGATTAGCAGAATCAGTAAATGAACATCCAGTAGGTTGTCCAAGACCTGAACCTTGGAAAACAATATTCTTTGGTTTAGATCGTGCTGTTTTTGCTTCTCCATAAGTTTGGAAATAATTATTCATATTACCTCCTTCTTCCAGTTGAGCACCCCAAACTAATGCTTCACTACCATCAACTCCTCCAACATTACATATCATCGTAGTATTATTAGACTTAGTTCTAGCGGTGCAATGATAACGTTTCCAATTTTTCTCCAAAGCAAAGGTAGTTTCAGCAGAAATTGCATCTCCTGTAATACGTTTCCATCTTACCTTAAAGTTATTACCAACTTGGTCTGGTGTACTTGCCTTAACCCAACAAGAAAAAGTATATTCCTTACCTCCTGTTATTGGTATCTGAGTAGAGGCACCTGCAGTTACTGGTCCAAGACTAGGACTGGTATCTATATCATTTGATGATATAGTTGCTTTGGTAGCAGTCATTGTTCCATCAGGAGCAATACCTGCATTTTCAACAAGTGCTCCATTGCTACCTGTATTCCAGTTTCCATTATGAGTGCTCCATGGAATTAAATTCTCAGCAGGTTCATAACATACTCTGTTTCCAAAATCATAGTGTAATATAAGAGTAGTATCAGTTACAGTATTGGTACTAATTTTAGCTGCAGTGTGAGGTAACTGATCTTTATACTTATACTTAGTAGCATGAAAATTCTGATAAACTTCTTCTTCAGATAGACATCTTGGATAGTAACGGAAATCTGACATACTTCCTTTAAAATAACCATTACCATTAGTAGGGTTACCATTATAACCAATATACCAATCATTAGTAGCATTACCAATGTCTGTACTCATAACAGCACCAGCACCATCAGAGTCTCCATCTAAGTATACTGTACCAATACCACCAGTTCTTGTAAATACAGCATGATGCCAGTTATCATCATAACAATCAGTATTTCCATAAACTAATAGTTTAGTACCACCTGGTTCTTCTGTATAAAATCTTAGTGTACCATCATTGACATGAAATCCTAGTCGTGTAAATGGTCCATCAAAATCATCTTTATTAGAAAATAAATATTGCCAAACACCTCCAGCACTTTGACCAGGAGTTTTAAACCAAACTTCAAATGAAAAATCACTAGTGCCTAAAGCTGCGACATTAGATGTTTGGAATCCATTATAAGCATTTCCAAGAAATAGCCATTCATGTTCGCTATTTGCAGCTCCTTTTACAGGAGTAGAACCACCAACAGGCACAAGTTTCCATGAAGAACCTGCAATACCTTTATCTTTTGCATAAACTGTTGTAGTACCACCAACAGTAACACTTGTTGTTTCAGTTGTTAAATCAACCTGACTAAAATCAACAGGTCTAACTGATGGACTACCACTGTATAAAAATACATCTTTCTCTTCATGACGTGTCTTCTTGTATGCAATGTTAGTAGCATAGTCATCAAATAAAGTTTTCAATCCATTATAAGGATAAGAAATCTGATCACTAGTATCATTTCTAACAGATCCATCAGACAATCTTCCAATTCTATCAACAGCAGAGTTAACAGAGTAAGTAATTGTTTTAGAATTTGTTGCATCATATGTGAACTCACCAAAACCATTACCAGAAGCACTTACCTTACCAAAGTTATATGTTTTAGATGCACCAGTACCAACATTCTCTTGCTCATCTACGAAAAGAATATAATAGAAAGATGGATCTCCTTCTAATCCCATCACACCTTCATCAAAAACATTATTACCTTCAGCAAAATTTGTAGAAGATTGAATTCTTCTTTTAAAAACAACGTCACCATTCTTTGAATATTTAATTAAGGTCGGTCCTCTCTTAGTAGGAGATCCAGCAACTACCTCATGAGAAAGAACAATTGTTTGTTCAACTTCTGTGTCTGACCAAACTTTATAATAAGTATGTTCTTCTCCTACAGGAGATCTTTTCTGCCAGATTAAATTTCCTTCTGCAGTATATTTAAAAATAATTCCATTATTAATAACACCACTATCGTAATCACTTTCTGCACCTACAATATAAATCTGATCTTTACCATCAATATAAACATCTTTTAATTCAACTGGATTTTTTGAACCAGCTTGATGTTCTTCACCACTATCAATTGTTAAATCCCAAAGAACTTCTCCAGTATTAGCATCTACCTTTACTACATATCCCTGTTCTTCTACTCCATCAATTGATCCAACTGCAACAACTTGATCTCTATCATTAGCTGCTATTGACCACAGATTAACATCACCACCTAAACGAGTTGATGCCTTACCCCATAAAGGATTTCCATCACCATCCCATTTTTCAATAAATGCCACCCATTCACCAGTAAGAGCAATATATTTGTGACCACAAGCATATATTTGATCTTCACTTGCAGTACCATTGCTCTTAATAGCAACATCAAAGTATTCTAGATCAGCAGTTGATGAAGTTGATGACCACACTTGCGTTCCATTAGAATTAACCTGTGAAATCCATGGCATTCCATCAGTTTTTCCACCAACATAAATTAAACCTCCATATGGCTGTTGCTGCTTCATGAAGTTTATTCTACATCCAGTTCCATTAGTAACAGTTTGATTAAATTTAGTTCTCCAGTCTTGTACATTAGTAGGATTTGCTGGATCAGTCTCAGCATCATAAGCTTGCTTTTCTACGAAACCAAAATGAATTGAATTAGAATCCCTTCCATTTCCAGATAAAAGATATTTCTGATCAACTTCACTATATCTAATATCACCTGTAGTATACCTATTATCTGATGATGTTGATCTATTAATATTATGAAAGAAATTGGTGACAGCATCTTCGCCACCTGAACCTAGAAGAAAGAAATTCCTAGGAGGACTATTAAAACTTACAGGCATTTATATATCCTCTTAACTGAAGTCGGTATTACCCTGACCAAATACTTTAACGACACCAGAGTTATCTTTCATAACAATAAAAGAAAGTATATCTGTATTAGATGTAGCTAATGGTGGAGAACCTCCAGACCATTGAACACCATTTGAAACGTTGTTTCCATCAACAGTACAAGCATCACCATATGTAGCAGCAGCATTAGCATCAATAATTATTGTGACTGTAATAGATTGACCATTCTGTAGTAGATTGCCATCAGGATCAGCAGTATTAAATGCCCATGTATTAATAGCAGTAGTTGGTGTAGTTCCACAAGTTGTGTTAGCACCTGCAGTTGTAACGTTTAATGTATTATTAGTAACAGTAAATGCAGAAGAGAAACTACTGAATACTTTTTCAATAACTCTACCACCAAGGACAGCAGCACCATCAACTTCCAATGCTGGAGAACCAGTAGGACCAACAAGAACACCAACAGATGTTAGAGAAGAATTAACAACGGTTGCACCAAGAGTTGTAGTAGAAAGAGCTAACTGATTGTTAATAAGAAACTCTTTACCAAAAGCAAGTTCAAAGTTATCAGTACATGTGAAATACTTATTAGTTCTATTATCATATAGAATACTATGATCTGTTGTACCCTTAACGATAACACCACCACCATCTGCAGCAGTATCAGAAGGACCAACAGCTTGGAAGGTTGCTGTTCCAGATCCACCTACAACAGCAGATAACTCTGCACTGTTTCCAGTAATAGAAACAATTGTAGTTCCAATAGGAACACTAATACCACCAGTCGTAGAAGTAACAACCATTCCTGGAATCAAGTTTGATGTAGGAGTGATTGCAGTTATTTCATCATCATTATTTACAGTTATTGCAGTAAATGTTGTGTTAACAACAGCAGCAAGTTCAAGGTTTTTATCGTCAACCTGTATGACGTTTGAATTAATTGATGTAACAGTTCCATTAACCGTTAGAGATCCTTGTATCAATGCATCTCCATCAACAGTTAAATTATTTCCTATTGTTACCTTAAAAGTATTATCACCACGTATCCATGCCTCAGTACCAGATCCAATAACGAGTTGGTTGTCACCATCAGGAACGATTGGAGTATGAGTAGCATTAGTAGAGTTAGCATCAGCAGCTGGACCGATAATAACATTACCACTACCTGTTAAACCATAACCTGCATAGTATCCAATACAAACGTTCGCTTCACCTGCAAGGTTACTCTCCATTGCATTGTTACCAATGGCAATATTTTTATCCGCAGAAGTCGCTGATAGCAATGCATCTCGGCCAACAGCTATGTTATCATCTCCAACACCAAGTTGGTTCAATGCCCTATTACCAAATGCAGTATTGCCAGCACCACTATTAACTGTTAGCAATGCTTTATAGCCCACCGCAGTATTCTGGGAACCAGAAGAGATGTTATCTAAACAAGAAACTCCAAGTCTAGTGTTTGTTGCAACAGCACCAGCACCCCTACCAATACTCATTGGGTCTGACTTAGTACCACGAATCCATATATCTTTTTCTTCTGCGTTTAACTGACCATATACTTTGACATCACCATCAGTAATAAC
>MDSY01058125.1_pt1 | contig 12227 bp, 12 predicted proteins | sample 811131 | NCBI WGS metagenome assembly MDSY01 (sample SAMN05326643, study PRJNA326480) | marine metagenome | isolation source: seawater | place: Atlantic Ocean: South West | collected 2010
ATGAATGCTATTTTAGAAAAAACCCCAGACTTATTAAAAGAGCACGATGATAATGGTTGGAATGCCATGACATTAGCTGTTAAAGAAGGAAGACTAGAGGTAATTAAAGCTGTTTTAAAAACAAAACCAGATTTATTAATAGAGTACGATAAAAATGGTTGGAATGCCGTGACAATTGCTCTTAATGAGCGTAGGGTGGAGGTGATTACAACTATCTTAGTATTTCTTAGTACGTTGATATTTTTTGCTAGTAAAAGAATAATTAAACAACGTGATATTAATCGTATTTACAAAATAATAAAAAATAAAGAATTAACTGATTTTCAAGATATAAGGCAGGGACTTAAGACCTTTAAATTATTAGAATTTGTATTTAATTATCTTCATTTAAAAGGTGGTGAGCTTAGTGAAGATGAATGGAATGCAATAGTAGAGTTTTATACAGCTATTTCAAAAAAATTAGGTAATGGATTTGATGATCTTTTTGATCGCTGTATTTTCTCTTTTTCTGATTGGGATGAAATAGAAGAGCCTGTTCTTTGTTTAGGAAAACACTTTGAAAAAACCGCCTTAGAACAGCTAAAGCAACAATTGAATCCTACACATCCTGTAACTCGGGGGCCAGATAAGATTGTATTTTATCCTGATAAAGCAATGGAAGGGTGTCAAAAGTTAAAAAAGAAGCAATAAAAACCTTATGAAGTTGCTAATAATTTATTTTGAATAAATAATCTGAAATGTTTCAGATCCTGGACCGCCAATTAATCCATCGTATTTTAAAACATTTCCTGTGTTCTTATCAAACCACATTGTTGCTTTCCAAAAATGTCTTAGAAAACTAGGGGGATAAAGTTCTGTTTTAATTGCTTGATGAGACGTTTGGTTAATAGTTAGGGTTTCTTCTTGAATCTTTTTAACCTCTAACAAAATAGGTGTTAGTGATTTTACTCTTAATAATAAAAATTGAATCTGGTCTTCATTTGATAAAATAAACGGTTTTAATAAAAACCCTGGTGTTTGAAACCATGGATAAGAGGCAACGTTTAATGTTTTATTAATAGGCTTATTATTTTTTTGGCCTGTAATGATAATCGTGTCATTTTTTCGGATAGCTTTAAATGTTTTATTTTCATGTTTTCGTTTGTTATGCCACTCTGTTGTTGTTCCATCAACTGTTTTAATTTTAATCTCATCTAATAATGTATTACCACTAATGGTTTGTTCGTTTTTGTTTGTGGTTATTTTCCAAAGTGATAAAAATTCTTTTTCTTTACCTAATATTTCTAAATATTCAACTTCCTTAGATTCAGCATGGATTATGGTTATGCTACTTATTATAACTAAGATGAGATACCCAATTAATTTCATCGTCATATTATAAGATTATTTTTCTATTTATGAAATATCTGTTGGTCTTGGTTTCTAGCTATGTCATAATTAAAGCATGAGTTTTGAGGGTTTAGATCATATGTTTCGTGAGGATTATCTAAAAGGTAGTTTAGGTAAAACTGATGTTGATCCTGATCCTATGAAACAGTTTAAACTCTGGTTTGATGCGATTGTGGAATGTGGTACTAGACAACCCAATGCCATGGTTTTATCAACGGTTGATTCTGAGGGTGTTCCATCGTCTAGGGTTGTTTTATTAAAAGATCTTACGGATGAAGGGTTTGTTTTTTTTACAAATTATGAATCTGAGAAAGGATTGGCTATTCAGTTACATAGTACGGTTTCTTTATTGTTTTATTCAATAGAATTAGAAAGACAAATTCGTATTTTAGGTAATGCTAGTAAATTATCTTATGAGGATTCTAATAACTATTTTCAATCGCGACCCTTTGATAGTCAAATTGCAGCGATTGCATCTCATCAATCTAAATTAATTAAATCACGATCTTCGTTAGAAGATGCGTTTAAAAAAACAATAGCTCAGTACAAAGATGAATTACCTCAGTGTCCGAGTTATTGGGGTGGCTATGTTGTAAAACCACATTTTTTTGAGTTTTGGCAAGGTCGTAAAAGCCGTTTTCATGATCGTATTTGTTATCAAAAAGATCAGGATTCATGGTCAATTTTTAGAAAAGCGCCTTAACTAAAGTTGCTTAGCTCTTTTTCAGCAAGTAGTGAAGATTCTATTGATGTTAATGCTGTAAGTAATTGTTTTGCAGATGATAGGGCATAATAGGGGACATTTCTAGCTGAAACTTTTTGAGCAATGGTTTTGGTTACATTGCTTGGTTCTCGATTGGTTAAGCCAATACAAGCAATAATTGTTTTATTTAATGATTGTAGTTGATCTAACGTTTGTAACATGGATTGACCTGTCGTTGTAACATCTTCTAATAAAATAATATTGCCTTGTGGTTCACCAATAAAAAATTTATCACTTGGGTTTCCATGTTCTTTGGGTTTAACACGTCCCATAGATAATAAATGGCTTCCAGGAGAACATTTTTGTTTTTTTGCCCATAAATATTGAGTTAATAACCCTATTTTTGTAGCGCCTTCTGGTACGCCATAAAAACAATCGGGATTCAGGTTATTTGTTTCACAAAATTTAATAATATACTGGGCACATTCTTCAAGAAGTGCAACATCATTAGTTATATGCCTCCAATTGATATAAAGATGAGATTCTTGGCCAGATTTTAAGGTAAAGGGTTTTTCTGATAATGTTATAATCTTCTGAGAAATGATAAAGTTATTAAATGTTTCTTGGTTAAACATACTACGTATTATAATTGGTTAAGGATTGCTTGAATAGCATCCTTTGTATCGACTTTAACCGTTTTTTTATTGTTGATTGCACCTGTGATGGCTCGAGATACATTAATTAATGCTAAACCTTGATTATTTTTACCATGTGTATAGGCATTTTCATAAGAACCGCCTTGTTTTCCTACTCCTGGAATTAAAAATACGAGGTCTCTATCAATATCACGAGCTTGTTTTAACTTATTTTCGGTTGCTCCAACAACAATACCAATATTATGATTGGTTTGATTCCAGTGGCTAATGGTTTCAATAACTGTTGCTGCAAGCGTTTTACCATTGGCTAATGGAAGCTCTTCAAAATCTTTTGATCCAGGATTTGATGTTAAGCCTAACACAAAATGAAATTTATCTTTGTAATTAAAAAACGGTTCTAAACTATCAAAGCCCATATAGGGATGTAAGGTAATAGCATCCGCATTAAAGTAGTCAAATAGATAACGAGCTTGCATAGCGGAGGTATTACCAATATCACCTCGTTTCCCATCAATAATAATAGGTATGTGGTTATCAATATGCTTTACAATAGATTCTAGTACTAATAATCCTTTGATTCCATAGGCTTCAAAAAAGGAAATATTAGGTTTATAAGCAATACACTCTAAAATACTTGCATCAATAATATCTTTTAAAAAATGTGTTAATCCCTCTAAGTTTTTTTCATAACCATTTGGTAAGGTATTAATATCTGGATCAAGACCAATACAAAGACAGTGGTGTGTTTTTTGTTTCAGGTTAAGCCATTGTTTAATAAGGGGGTGTGTCATACCAGATAGTGTAACATAACCTTTTCATTCTGAGCAGTGATTCTAGGAAGTGAGTTTTGATACTAATGATTCTGCGACTTTTCTTCCTGAATATAGTGCTCCTTGAATTGAACCTTGAATCGTCCAATCACCACAAAAGTAAATATTGTTAGAGTTATAGTGTGTATTGAGTACACCATAACTAATGGGTTGGTAGTGGAGTGCTTTTGGAATATGAAAATGAGTGACTAAGTTCCAGTTTTCAATAGCATTACCGAACATTGTTTTAAGATGTGCTTTTACATTTTTTTCATAGTCATCTGATTCAGTAGCTGTTGGTAATGTTGATACAGAAATTAAGGTTTTATTTTGTGGGCCGGCATACTTATTCACTGCGGTTACATTATAAAGGTTGTTGATGGGACCTGTTGATCCATCAAGATGTAAGTAGCAATTATTTATTACGGGTGTGCCTGTTTCATAATAGTATGTTTTGGTTGCTTGAAACCGTTGTTTTGGTAACTTAAATAAGGTTGCTGCCGCACTATAGTCTGTTGCGCAACATATATAATCAGCTTTAATTCGTGTGTCATTGGATGTTGTTAGTAAATTCTTATGTAATTGGATAATTTGTGTATTACACATAATATTATTTTGGTTTAATGTTGCTGCTAATTGGTTTGGAATGGCAGCAATTCCATTTTTTGGAATAATGGCATAGCCTTCTAAAAAACATTTCCAATAAAACAAACATAACCGTGCTGATGTTTCTAAGTCATTTTCAAGATAAACACCTCGAAAAAAGGGTTTTAAAAAAAGATCTTGGCAGGCTTTAGAAAAATTAAGGTTTTCAAATAATGAATGGGTTGGTTGATTTGGTTGAGAGAAAATATCACCTAAAGATTGGCCTTTTAGACTCAGCTTTAACCTTAATAATGCAAGACAGTCTCTTTTTTTTAAAATTGGATGAAATAGTAAATAAGGAATCCATAACGGATTTTTTAAAGGGTTTGGGATTGTATAAAAGTTATCGTTATTCCATACCTTTGCTCCTTGAGAAAAATATTGAGGAGATAAGTCTTTGATTGAAAGTAGTCTTTTAACGTCGGGGGAAGCTGTTAATAAAATCTGAAAGCCATGATCACATATGTAATCATTAATGATGCTCGTTTTTTGTTTGCCTCCCACTAATTCATCTTTTTCTATAATAAGATAATTGATATTATTTTTTTCAAATACAGTTGCTGCACTTAAGCCTGCTAATCCACCACCAATGATAGCAATTTGAACATGTTTCATTTTGTTAAATTAAGGAGTTATATTAGGGATTAAAAAAGTAATCCAAATTGGATGTTATGACTTTTTATTGTGTTTTTGCCAATAGAATTGCTCATTTCTTCAGCAAAATAAGCGTAGTCAAATTTAACTACAAATAAATTAACTCCAAAACCACCAACGATAAATCCTTGATTTAATCCGCCTCTTAAAGAAAGGATAGGTGTTAGTTTTTTTTCAAATCCAATATGAACACGTTTTAAAAAGCTTGTTGTAGGTGCAACTAAATTGTAATCAACTGAAAATTCAAATTTTTTAAATACAGGTAGATCATATATCATCGTATTTCCAAGGGTAACTATGAGACTATCGTTTACTGAAACATCTTTGGTTTCAGTGACTGTATTGCTGCTAACGACTTGAGTACCAGAAAGGTTAGAAAATAAGTTTTGAACTGTAATGCCAGCGAGACCTTCTCCTTCGCTTGTTGTATAAGAATATAATGCGCCTACATCAAGACCAAACCCACTAAGGTTATATACATCAGGTTCAAAATCTGCTAGATCGTTTGCTAATTTAAGTAAATCACTTTGTGTCATAACAAAGGTTTCATTACCTGTTTGTTTGTCATAAAAAATGGTTCTGTAAGTATATTTTGGAGAAATTCCTACATATAAGGGAGAGTTTGCTACATCAAATTGTGTTGCTATTGCTAAATGAGACACAATATTTGTTTGACCTTGAACATATAGGGTAGGTGATGTTTTTCTTTTAAGGTCTGCATTTATATTGCCTCTACCATATGTAGTTAATCCTATATTTGTATTGTTAATATCTTTTAATGTAAGTGCTAATGCGGGAAGTAGGTTAAATGTAAAATTAGTTTTTAATGGAACTAAGTTTTTTAATGCATCAATTTGATCTTGTGTATTCTCTCCTTCTGCAACTTCATTAAACTTTTGTAAATCATCCAGTGCTGATTGATTAAGCCCAGCACCTAGCTTGAGCATTTCTATTTTAAATTTGTTTTTTTTGGCTAGTAAAGCAGGGTTTTGATAGAAATGTGATGAGCTTTTTGCTGTTGTTACTTTTGTTCCACCCATCGCTTGTTGTCTAATATTACTAAAATCAAAACGTTCTGGACTAGCTGATAGCGCTGTTGATAATGCTAATGAAATTAATAAACCTTTATTTAATAGTCTCATTTTTTCCCCTATTGATTTCCAAAATTCTCAAAAATTTGTTTTATTTCATCTTCTACTTCTGTTTCGCTTTTAGTATCTAATTTTCCGTAAAGAATTTCTACTTTATTTATGTTTTCTGATATTTTCTCAGATTCTTTTTTCTGTTCTTCTGTTAATGCATTTGAATTTTCAAATCCATTAAATGCTTCTTGGGAATAATGAAAAATATTTGAAGATGGTGTTTGGTTTGTATTATCTGGGAACATAATTTCTTCAACTGCATTTTTATATGTATTAATATTACTGTCATTTGAATTTAGATTAGAGTTTCCATTTTCATCAATTTCAAATGTTGTTGTAATTGTATTAACAACGATCATTGTATTAACGATACCTTTTAAAAGTTGTTGATCATCACTACCTGAGTTACCAAGTCGAGTTGCTTCCGTTAGCGAATATGAGGCTGCTAGTAGATCTTCAATTGGAGCTGCTGTATCTAATAAATTTAGAGGGTTATCATTTTCTTCAACTGTTGTTGCAATTTTTGCCATAATATCCAATGGTGTTATTTCTGATTTTCCTAATATTGCCTCAGCTTTAATTAGATGGGCATTTGCTTTTTCTTCATCACTTGCATCACTTGCTATAATTTTATCAGCTTCGGTAATTAATGAATTAAAATCGTCTATGGATGATGCATTTTCTATTTGTTCAGTAAGTGATTCTTCAGGATCACTTAAAAATGGGCTCATGATATTTGAACCACATGCAGGAATAATAGCTATTAGTAATAAAAGTAAAAATATTTGTTTCATATTATCTAATTTAACAAAATTATAATGATTGTCAAATATATTTATTTTCTATAAATAATATTGTAGAGTTGTTTCGCTATGAATGATAATGTTGATTTAAATAACTATACTATTTGGCCGGTTTTAATTCTTACTCTTTTAGCTCTTTACAATATTTCTCTAGGTATATTTGTTTTTTTTAATCCCTATCACTTTCCTTTTTATATAGATTACAACGAATCGAATGTATCATTATTTTTGTATGCAGGTGCTCTTATTGTTTTTGGTATTGGGTATTTATTTTCTGTTATAAATCCTATTCGTTTTTGGCCTATTATTGCGATGGGGTTAGTGTTTAATGTTGTTATGGTTTTTACCGTTTTAGGTTACCTGTTTTGTTTTGATTCTCAACTAGAATATCGCTATTTATTATTGGCAATGTATGGAGTCTGGATTTTTCCTTTGGTTTTTATTCTGAAGCTTATTTATTCTCTAAAGTTTTCTAATGAATTTTTTGATGTCCCTACGTTTGAGGAATCACTTCATTTATTTCAAACACAGGATGGTAAAACGTTATTTGAAATAAATAATAAGCAACCTACTTTGGTTGTTTGTTTAAGACATTTTGGTTGTGTGTTTTGTAAAATGTTATTATCAACGATAGATAAGCATTATGATGAGTTGTCTAGCAAAAATGTTAGCTTAGTTCTGGTTCATATGGTTGATAATGAGCGTGCTAAAAAACAACTTCAATCTTACAAATTCTTAGCTTGTCATACGATTGCAGATCCACGTCGTGAATTATATCGATCCTTTGGATTATCAAGAGGTCGTTTGTATCAATTATTTAGTTTTCGTGTTTTATGGAAAACATTTTTAATTAGTATCTTTGGAAAATGTCGTGTTGGTAATGTTTTGGGCGATGTTTATCAAATGTCAGGGATGTTTTTACTTTATCAAAATAAGGTTCTAAATAGTTTTGTTCCAGAATATATTTCGGATGAAGTTGATTTATTAGAATTTATCCATTCTATTAAGGGGACGTCATGATTATATTTGAGTTTTTAACATTGAGTGGTTTATTTGTTTTTAGTATTTTAAGTCTTTTATCGGTTGTATGTTTCTTTAAATCTAGCTGTGATAGGGTAAGTTATTTGTTAGGGTTTTATTGGCTTTTATATTCATTATTATTTTTAAAATTTTATTGGTTTGATTTTTTTTATTTGCTTGATAAGTATCCACTCATTTTGGATATCTGTTTGGGATGGAGTTTGGCTGTAATTTTGTATGTTATGAGTAAGTCCAAAACACGTGGTTTAGGGAGTTTAAAACATAGTTTTCCTATTGTGGTAGTTGGTGTTATTGGGGCTGTTAATTTTTTTTTTCAGGATTTATTTTTAATTACGTTTGAGCCATTAGGTGTTTTCTATTCTGTTTTACTAGTCATTATATTTTTGTGTGCTTACGTAATATATTTTATAAAATCTCCTATTCGATTGTTATGTGATTCATTAACTACACGTGCGAGATCGTTTATGTGTTTTTTTATTTTAGGGTTGCATTTTGGGGTGCCTATTCTAGTTTTAGGGTTGTTTTTTCTAAGTTTTGAAATTGTGCTGCTTACTCAAATATATATTTTTTTTCTGGTGGTTTTCTTGTTGTTTGATCTAATGATAACGTATGTTGATCATTCTCCAGCTGATATTAATGAAACGAACCTTAATGAGGACTTAGATAAATCTTATAAGAAATCTCATTTATCAAATTTAAATATCGAAAAACTTGAAGCTGATTTAGGGTATCTAATGAATCAAAAGCGGGTGTTCAAAGATCCTTTGTTATCACTTAAAATTCTGGCTGAAATGTGTAGTGTTACATCCCATCAATTATCGGAATATTTAAATACGGTTCAGCAAACTAATTTTAGTAATTATTTAATGACTTTTCGTGTTGAAGAAGCAAAGTATCTATTGTTAAAATATGACTGGCGTACTACTCTTTCTATAGGTGTTGAATGTGGTTTTAACTCTCACTCTTCATTTGGAAGATGCTTTAAGTTAGTTACCGGAATATCACCAGGTTTATTTAGAGCGGAGAAAAAAAATGACTAAGCTAAGTAATTTGTTAATTGTGAGTATTCTTTTTTTTGTGAGTTTATCACATGCTAATTATGCATCTTTAATTGGAAAAACGTTTCTGAAGCAAGAAGGGGAAACGTTAGCGGGTAAGCCGTTAAAGTTTCCAGACTCATTTAAATCACATTCAATAACATTGATTGCGTTTGGTTTTTCTAGAAAAGCAGGTGATGATTTTGATTCTTGGCTTATTCCATTTCGTAATCGTTATAATACCAATGATGGCGTTAATTTTATATCCATACCAATGATAGGAAAAATACCACAATGGATTGTTAAACAAATGAAAAAGGGAATGAAAAAAGGGATTGATGAATCATTGCATTCTCATCAGATGATATACACAGGCAATACGAAAGTTTATAAAGAGTATTATCGTTTGGAAAATAAAAAAATGGGTTATTTTTTCTTAGTTGATTCAAACGGTGTTATTTTATGGGAAGCGAGTGGTAAGGCAAGTGATGAACAGCTTACCATCTTATATAACGTTGCTGATAAGCAGTTATTGTACTCAAATTAATACGATGTCAAATCATAAAAAAGCAGTTTTATTAGTTAATCTTGGATCACCTGATTCAACACGCATTTCGGATGTAAGACGGTATTTAGGTGAGTTTTTAATGGATAAATATGTCTTGGATGTTCCAGCTTTTTTACGATGGATTCTTGTGTATTGTCTTATTATGCCATTTAGACCAAAAAAATCAGCAGAGGCTTATCAATCAATTTGGTGGGATGAGGGATCTCCTTTAATTGTCCTAAGTAAACGTTTATTATCCTTGGTAAAAGCTAAGGTATCGTATCCTGTTGAACTGGGTATGCGTTATGGGAACCCATCTATCAAATTTGGTATTGAGCGTTTGTATCAGAGTAATCCTCAGCTAGAAGAAATTTTATTACTTCCTTTATATCCACATTATGCTATGGCGTCAACAAAGACTGTTATTGAAAAAACAAAAGAAATTATGTCACTTGATTATCCCCAGTTACACTTAAAGTATATAGAATCTTTTTATAATTATCCTGCTTATATAAATGCCTTATCTCAGTCTATTCAGGATTTCCTTAATGATAATGATGTTGATTATCTTTTATTTAGTTATCATGGTATTCCTGAAAGACATGTCAAAAAAACGGATCCAACTATGCAGCATTGTAAAAAAGTTGAAAATTGTTGTCATATTGCATCGGAAGGACATCGCTACTGTTATAGCCACCATGTTTATAAAACCACAGAATTGGTTGTTGAAAAACTTGGTTTAAAAAAAGATACTTATTCGATTTCTTTTCAATCTCGCTTAGGTAATGATCCATGGTTAACACCAGCGACAGATGCTGTTATTGAGGATTTGGGAAAATTAGGTATTAAGCGTTTGGCTGTTGTATGTCCTGCCTTTGTTTCTGATTGTTTAGAAACGTTAGAAGAAATTGGAGATGAAGGAAAAGAACTTTTTCTAGAATCAGGTGGTGAATCTTTTACATTAATTCCTTGTTTAAATGAACGATCTGATTGGGTTGATGCAATGATTGAATTACTTGCTGATGACTCAAAGCATCTAAGTTAGTGAATACCTGCTCTTTCAAGAATAATAGGAGCTAAGAGTGGATGTACTCCAAGATGAGTACTGGTTTTTATAGAAATATCAGGAAACTTTAACGCTATTTCTGCTACCATATTTGGAATATCTTCAGTTGTATGTCGCCCTGGTGATAGCATAAATGGTTGAGCAATGATTTCTGTAGCCCCATGATCAATACAGGTTGTTATTCCATCTTCAATGGTAGGTGATGCTAATTCCATATGGGCACCAACAACTATTAAATGAGGTTTTTCTTCTTTAATTAATGTAACAATATCATTAATCATGTCATTGGCAGCTTGTTTCTTAGAACCATGATCAATAATGAGTAGAGCTTGCTTTGTCATGGCTATAATGTACATAATTACTTTTTTATTGGAAAGAGTTTTTTCTAAATAGTCATGAATCTATTTTCGGTGTATGATTGAATTCGTATTTCATGATAAACATAGTAACCTTTTTAAAGAAAAGCTTATGGCTTCTTGTTTTACTTGGTCTTTTGACATCCTTTTGGGTTGGAAAAGCAATTGAGCCAACCTATTTTTTGGAAAAAATTACGATTGATTTAAAGGAAGGTCAGCAAGGATTCTATTATGTTTATAAAGATAAACCAACTTATATTGATACGATTATTGATGAAAAAGATTCTCAGTTATTGTTATTTCAAGAAAGTAACTGGTCCTTAAAGCCCCAAGTATCATCGGAGCTTATTCGTTTAAATTCGTATAATAATGGGACGTTTTTTCAGTTAATAACCTTAAAAAAGCATTGGTCTTTTTGGGCATTATTACCGGCTATTTTAACGTTAACTCTCTGTTGGTTAACACAAGAGCCTGTTACAGCTTTGTTATTGGGCGTGGGTTCCGGTGCTTTGATTTTGTCTAAATATAATATTATTGAGGATGTTTTGATTGCGAGTTTAATGAGAGAAAGCTCTGCAACAATGATTTTGATTTATTTATTTCTTTTAGGGGGGCTTTTGGGTATTTGGGCAAAGACTGGTGCTGCAAAAGCGTTTGCTGACTGGATGACTCAAAATTTTGTTAAGGGTCCAAAATCGGCAAAGCTAGTAACGTGGATTTTAGGAATTTTATTTTTTCAGGGTGGAACAATGAGTGTTGTTTTGGTGGGAAGTACCGTTAGGCCTCTTTCGGACAAAGAGAATGTTAGTCATGAAGAGTTATCTTATATTGTAGATTCAACAGCATCTCCAATTGCTTCACAGTTAGCTTTTAACTCATGGCCTGCTTATGTTCAATCGTTTATTTATGTATCGGGAGTTAGCTTTTTAGTTACTCAATCAGATCGAGTTGCTTTCTTTTTTAAAAGTGTGCCATTTTGTTTTTATGCTATTTTTGCTGTTTTAGGTACATTTCTAGTTGCTATTGAAAAGCCATTATTTATTGGACCAAAGTTAAAGGCTGCTATGAAACGATCTCGAGAAAAAGGGTTGTTAGATGCACCTGGTTCGGTACCTCTAAGTTCTTTTGAGTTGGAAACAACAATCGTTCCTGATCATTACTCATCTCATTTTTTAGAATTTGTTTTACCTCTTTTATGTTTAATAGGTATTGCTATTGGAACGTTTATTGTTTATGGATCGCCTAATATTAGTTTGGCTTTTGGATTGACGTTAATGATTTCTTTTATTGTAACTTTGGTAAAAGGAATGGCATTACTTGACTTGATTCATGGTGTTATGGATGGAATGAAAAGTTTAATTTTAGGGTTAGTTATTTTG
>MDSY01096708.1_pt1 | contig 12227 bp, 17 predicted proteins | sample 811131 | NCBI WGS metagenome assembly MDSY01 (sample SAMN05326643, study PRJNA326480) | marine metagenome | isolation source: seawater | place: Atlantic Ocean: South West | collected 2010
TATTAGTAACAAGCTTATAAATATCTCTCGCCCCTTATGATATTATACTACGTATAATATCTAGATAGGAGTAATATATTATATATTATATTATATAATAGAAGTATATATTACACAGCAATTTTTAAATTTACCCAAATAAATGTAAATTTTTTTATTTATATGTAAGTATACTTAATGTACACTTCACACAAAAAACAATACTATGAACGGAGCATTTACACCAAAACTTATTAAAAATTTAAAAGGTGCTATGAAAGCTAAACATGCTGGATCAGCACTTAGAAAATTAGAAAAAGATACTGACGTTGTTGGAAATAACCGCGTGGACAACGTATTAATGAAAAATTACAAGAAATAAATAGAACATGGCAATAATATATTCATATCCTCAAGCTACGGTAAAACCTAGTGACCGTATACTTGCATCTGATACTACACAAACAGGTAATCCTACAATAAACATTACTGTTGGAGGTATTGCCAACTATATTCTTACACTACTAGGTTTTGGATCAGGAACTCCTGGTTACATGCCAGTGTGGGTAACAGATCAACAACTAGGTAACTCATACGTTTATCAAATAACAGGTCCTAATACTTCAATACATACAGAAAAAGCTACGTTTGAAAAAAATGTAGGTGTATTAGGTGACGCAGGAATAGATGGAAACCTTGTAGTTGGTGGAGCAGTTCCAACAACAGCTGAGTTTTTAGCTGATGTAACAACTAATGTTCGTGGTGACGCTAACTTTTACAAAAGAGTTAATGTAGGAACAATAGGTACGTTAAATGCTAATCCTTTTCAAATATACAATACTACTCAATTTTACGGAGATATAAGAGATTCAGGTGGTAACATTGGTACGAATACACAAGTATTATCTTCCCTTGGTACAGGAAACGGAGTTGAGTGGGTAGATCAACTACCATCAGGCCTAAACTTTAAAGGAACATGGGACGCGTTTAACAATATTCCAGTTTTAGCCTCTGGTGTAGGTGTACAAGGCGACTACTACATCGTTAGTGCAGATGGTACAACTAACTTAGATGGTTTTAATTCTTGGGAAATAGGTGATTGGTGTGTATTCAATGGAACCGTATGGCAAGAAATAGATAACCAAAATATATTTTCTGGTACAGGTACAGCAAATACTATGACTAAATGGACAGGTACAACCTCATTAGGAGATTCTCAAACAACTGATAATGGTACTGATATAGTAATGAGCGCAGCTGGTTTATTATCTCTTGGAGGTGCTGCAGCTGTTGGAATAGATATTGGTAATAGTCAAGTAAGTACTATAGAATTTACAAATACAGGAAATATAAATATAAATGGTACAGTAGGTACTTTTAGATTTAATAACTCAGAGGTAAGTTTTTCACCTGGAGTAGCTGTTATGGATGCAGCTGCAAACTCTGGGGCTGCTGGACAAGTGTTATCTTCAACTGGAACTCAAGTAGAGTGGATAGATGTATCGGCTGGAGCAGGTGCAATAAGCGGTAGCGGAACAGTTGATACAGTAGTTAGATGGACACCATCAGGTGTAGAGCTAGGTGATAGCTCTATAAAAGATGATTTAAATGCTTTGTTAATTAAACCTACTCTTAAAACAACTTTAGATTGTCCAACTATCGAACTTCTTCCAACAGTGGCTGCTACTATAGGTACAGCGGGTGTTACTACTACTTTTGATGGAATAAACGATTTTCAAAATGACGCTAAATTTAATGCTAAAGTAATAGACACAACTGGATCTTCAGGAACAAGTGGTCAAGTATTAGCTAGTACAATTGCAGCAACACAATGGGTGAGTCCTTTACTTAACACATCCGGAGCAAGACAAATAAGTGTATCAGTTGATTTTAATGAATTAGGTAATTTAGCAACAACACCTAAACAACTTATAGCGTCTCCAGGAGTAGGTAAAGTAATAGAAGTATTAAGCGTAGCATTTAAGTATACATTTAATACAACCGTATATGACTTTACAAGTTATTTAGTAGTTTGTGCTGATGGTTTTATAGGTAATACAGATGCTATACAGTCAGGATTTAAAGAAACACTTATTAACGGAGCAAGTGATGTACTTATAGGTAATCAAAACGGTGTTAATTTAGGATTTGGCGGACAGTCAATAGTAGAAAACACAGCACTAGTACTTGGAACACCAGGTATTGATCCAACTCAAGGAGATGGAAATTTAAGACTAAACATAATATATAGAATTTTAAACGTCAGTAATATGACGGTAGACATAACATAAAAAAAAATTAAAATGGCAATTATACCAGCATCAAGAGGGGTTGTATTTTACGACCCAACACACAGGCTTTATCAAACATCGTATCAGGCAAATGCTAACTTGACTGATTTTACGTATACAATGCAAGATATTATAGATACAGTTAATGCATCAGAATCAATTAGTACAACAACTCAAACGTTAATGAGTTCAATTCCTCCTGCTGGACAATCAGGGAATTATGACATTTATACTGACGAAATGGCTCAATCTGTTTCTGAAGATGTAATGCCAGGTGATGTAGCTTTAATATTCCCTATAAAATCAATTAGAGGTGGCGGTAGTAATAATAATTCACCAAACTATCTTGATCCACATCCTGGTTCTCAAGGTATTGGACATTTTTGTTTGTTTGAAAAACCTATTGTTATTAACAAAAGCCAATATACAAATGAGCAATTATTTGGAAGCCACACCCTGCCTTATGGACAATTTCAGGCAAGTTATATTACTGTACTTAATTTAGGAAATGTTTCTACTGGATGGCTGTTAAAAGGTTTGTGGGAAATGGAAGTAAATGTTCAATATTCTGCGTGGAGACAAAATTTACATGATGGCACGAATCCAACGCCAATACATATAATGACTACTGTAGGTGGTGGTAAGAATAATCAAATTGACTATATGGTAAACTCAGAAGAAGATGGCACTTTTAGTGAGTTATTTCAAAATGAAACAATTATAGGTTCACACAAGTTTGAATCTGATACTAAATATAGAGATGTTGACGATGGAAACGGTGGTATATTTCAAGCTCAAGCAGATTTCTTTACTCATGAAATAATACATAGACAATTAGTTAATAACTGGCAATGGAATTATATGAATGTACAAACATATGCTAACGGCGGCGACGGTGTAGGACCTGGTGGAGCTGCTAGATTATATGGTGGTGCAACTGAAATGAATGTTTCTTTTGTTAATGCAAACCCAGGAGGTTGGTCACAATATAATGGAATAAACGACGCGGTACGTATTAACGACGTTACACTTCCTTTCCACAACCAAAATAATCTTGGAGAACTTACTGGAGGTCCTCTTGATTTTATAACTAGTCTTCAAGGAACAGTAACTGATACTAATATTCCAGAAAAAACTTATGGAGTTGGATTTGTAAGACTTACATGGGCTGGAGCTACTGAAGGTCTTCCTTCATATTATTACTACGGCGGCGATGGTATTGGCGTAGGTAATTTATAAAAAAAAACAATGATACGATTTATATTAAATTTAATTAAAAAAATGTTTAGAAAAAAAGTTAAAAAACCTGTTTATTACGAAAATGAATTTATAGTTGGTTATACCAATTTAAAAGATGATTAATAAAGTTGTTTATAGTCACTGGTCAAAGCCAGCAAAAGACGACACTGTAGGGTTTAACAGTAAAGAAGCATTTTCAAATAGCTTTAAGCTTTCACTTTTAACAAGTAAACAGTGGGCTAATGAAGTAGAATTAGTAACTGATAAAAAAGGTTACGATCTTTTAATAAAAGATTTAAAGCTGCCATTTGATAATGTTAAGATAGAACTAGATACACTAAACAAAATAGACAAAAGATTTTGGGCTATAGGTAAACTACACGCTTGTTTATTGCAAGACAAACCTTTTATGCATTTAGATATGGATGCTTTTTGGTTTAAAAAACCTCCTGCTCATATATTAAATGCTGACGCGTGTTTTCAAAACTGGGAAACAGACGAGTATAGTCATCAATACTATAGAAGGTTAATAGAAGACTGTTATAGAACACCTGAGTTAAAAATGCATAAATATGTAGATTTTTCTAAGGTTGTATTAAACGCTGTTTGTTGTGGTTTTATGGGTTATAATAATTTAACACATATACCTGAGTGGTATGATTTAGCTTTAGATTATATTAATACAGCTGGTAAAATTGCAGATCCTATGAATGTTCCTTCAATAATGTTTGAACAATATTTTATTAGCAATTTATTGTTACACTACAAAGTACCAATAACAACACTTGGTAAACAATGGGTGGATGAAAGAGATGCTGAAGCATACGGATATACTCATTTAATATCACAATCAAAAAGAAAAAAAGAAATAGAAATAAAAGTAAAAAACAGATTAAAAAAAGAAATAGAAAATGGCTTTAATACCTACAACTTATAAACTTTCATGGTATGACCCATCTAAACCAGGTGGAGTTATAACCGCGCAAAATGACAATGTTAATATAACTACATCTGCTGCTACTCAATATACAATGCAAGACGTTATTGATACTGTAATCGCAGGTGGATCAACTCCAGGAATTAACGATAGACTAGCAGTGTATCAAGAAACATCACCTGGTCAATTTACACTAGCACCCTCTGCAGCTTCCGTTACTTATCCATCTGTAGCAGGAGCAAACTATATGATATTAAGAGATGCTTATAGTATGGTATTATCAAGAGAACCAGGAGCAGCTGGTGGTGATCCAGAATATATAATTGTAGACGAAAACTTTGGATACAGAGTTTCTTTTGGATACGATGATGATGGTGGTAATTTTGGTTATTTATATAACTGGAACGCTGGAGACTGGAGAATAGGAAGCACAACTCAAAACCCAACGCTTACAATTAAATCATCTGTAGTAAACGGAGGTATTGAAATTGATGGAGGTATTTTATTTACACAAAATTTAGCCGCTTATGCGGATGACGCAGCCGCTGGTGCAGCGGGTGTTGCAACTGGAACATTATACCAAACAGACGGGTCAGATCCCTCTCTTCCTATCGCAGGGGTAGTAATGATTAAACAATAATGATTAAACAATAAAAAAATGGCAAACATTCCTTTAAATTATAAACTTTCGTGGTACGATCCTTCTCAACCAGGAGGAGTTGTTACAACGCAGAACGACAACGTAAACACGGCTACTACTGCTGCTACACAGTATACAATGCAGGATATTATTGATACTGTATCTTTTAGTGGTGGAGCAATAGATGGATCTGGTATAGCTAATCAAATAGCTTACTTTACAGATACTAATACGCTAAGCAGCGTTAATGATGCGTTAATTACTAATGGTTCACTTTTAACCGGTGGAGGTGGTAATCCGCCTTCTTTTACTGTAGCTCAAGGAGTAGCTGGTCAACTTTTAGTTTCAAATGGAATAGGGTCTGATCCTTCTTTCCAATCAGTAGTTACAGGAGTACCTTCATCTTCAGCTAATTTTGATGCAAACACGTTTATAGACCTTGAAGCAGTATTTATAGAAGAAAGATTTGAGGCATTTCAATTTGGAAGTTTGTGGGATACTGCAGTTACTTCTCCAAACGGACATAATGAATTTTTAGCCGTTCCTATAGCACCAGGTCAAATGGAATATAGTAATCCATTAGAAATTGGTGTAGGTATGGGTTCTAACCCAGGAAGTGATTACAGTAAATACGACATTGTACTTAATCCATTTAAATATGCTGACTTTGGTATTTCAGGTGGTCCTAATGGTTGGGCTTTTAATACAGTTAGTGTTGGTAATCCTCAATATATATGGACTAATGTTATGGTTGCTAATTATGGTTATGCTGCTAATGACCCTACTAAACCTACTACTGATGTGAGATATATGGGCGAAGTTATATGTAACAATGGTGTTGTTCCAATTACAATGGCTCAATATATTCAATGTGATGTTAGTAATCTTGGAGCCGCTAATCTTATGGGTTGGATTGCTTATATTAAAAATTACGGATTTGATTTTGCTAGCAATGTTGGTGTTAACAAAATAACAATTTATTTTTCAGGAACTACAGCTGACGTAACAGTTGTATAATTTTAAAAAAAAAAATAATGACTACAGAAAAATTACAAAAAATTTTAGACAATGCAAAAGGAGCTAGTGAAGCAGGTTATACTGCATTAGCTGGCTATCTTGTTGAGGCATTAAAAAGAGAAAAAGTTCAAGAAGTTTTAACAGACGCTCAAAAAGCAGAATTAGACCAGTTAGAAGTAAATTAACACTTTAACAAGTGATTATATAAATATACCTGCTCGGTGAGAGCAATACCAATTATTAATTAAAACCAAAACCAATGACGTTTTATTATTCGACTAGAACGTGGAATAGTCAACCACAAATATCCGAAGACCAAATTAAACTTTGGAAACATCTTTCAGAAAAGAAAAACTGGAGGATAACACAATTACCAAACGGTTTCTTCCAAACGGAATATAAAGACATAGATTGTCCTTGTAATCCCGAGGAAGATCATTGCTGTGAAAAATGGCATGACGTTACAAGAAGAGAAACTATTGAAGGAGCAGAAGCTGCTATTGATGGATCAGTAGAGCACTATGCTAAAAAAGTAGACTTTTTAAAAGGACCAAAGGTAGTTAAAACCTTTAAATAATATCTAAACCACAATAAAATTTAATTAAATAATATGACAGATAAACTTGTTAAAAATCTTAACTTTGGTCAAGAAGCTCAAGGTAAGATATTAAATGGAATAGATAAACTCACAAAAGCTGTTAGCTCCACTCTTGGGGCTAACGGTAAGTGTGTTATCTTAGAAGACAATTTAGGTAAACCCACCATAACAAAAGATGGTATTACAGTAGCAGAAAGTATTACACTGCTTGACCCTGTTGAAAACATGGGTGCAGCTTTAATTAAAGAAGCGGCTCGTAAAACAGTAAAAGAAGCGGGTGATGGTACTACAACTGCAACAATACTAGCTCATTCAATTTTACAGCTAGCTAAAAAGCAAGATAATAACAATGTAAGATCGCTAAAAGAAGGTATTGACTCAGCTGTAAACAAAACAATAAAATACTTAGATAAAATAAGTATACCTGTTGTAGATGATATGGTAGAACAAGTAGCAACAATATCAGCTAATAATGATAATGAATTAGGTAAAAAAATTGCTGAAGCATTTTTATCAGTAGGAAAAACTGGTGTTGTAGCTATGGAAGAATCTGATACAGATCAGACGTATATAGAAATAGTAGATGGTATACAATATGAAAAAGGTTTAAAAAACATGAGTTTTGTTACCGATAAAGCAGGTAAAAAAGCAGAGCTTATAAAACCTTTAGTGTTAATTGTAGAATCTGAAATACAAAATATACGCAAAATACAAGCTGTATTAGAACATGTTATAAAAACTAATAGACCTTTGTTAATTATAGCTGACGCCGATACTAAAGTTCTTGCTGCTTTAGCTATGAATAAAATAAAAGGTAATATAAAAATAAATATAGTTGATGCTCCAAATTTTGGTGTTACTAAAAAACAAGTGTTAAATGACATTGCTTTAATGACTGGGGCTACAGTTATTAATGAACATTTGGGTGATGATTTAGATTTAATACAACCAGAACATTTAGGTGAATGTATAAAATCAGTAACAACAGAATATGAAACCATTATACAGGTAGCAGGTGTTTCACCAGAAGTAGAAGATGTTATTGAACAGGTGAAAAAAGATATAGCTAATGAAACAAAACCTGGCCCTATAACAAGACTTGAAAAAAGATTAGCATTACTATCTGCTAAAATAGCCAATGTAAAAGTTGGTGCTAATTCTGACGTAGAATTAAAAGAAAAGAAAGATAGAGTAGAAGATGCTGTTTGTGCTACAAAAGCCGCGATAAAAGAAGGTATAGTTCCAGGTGGAGGTATAGCTCTACTTAACGCGTCAACAAAAATTAAAGCTGCTAACAAAGCAGAACAAGTTTTATTTGATGCTATTAAATCTCCTTTTAATATTATACTTAGCAATGCTGGTATAAAAAATGATATACCCATAGTTAAAGAAAAAATGGGTATTGATGTGGTTACAGGAAATATGGTAAACATGATTGATAGTGGTATTATTGATCCACTATTGGTTACAAAGAGCGCCCTAAAAAATGCGGCTTCTGTGGCTACAACTATTTTATCAACTGATTGTGTAATAAATAATATTAGAATACATGAAGGCGATAGGAGATAATTTAATTATAACACCTATGCAACAAGGTGTAGAAAAAACAAAAGGTGGTTTGCTTTTAACTCACAGCCAAAGAGAAGACATTAGATTTGAAAAAGCTAAAGTATTAACTCAAGGTGAAGATGTTAAAGGTATAAATGAAGGCGATGAAATTTATTTTGATAGTAGAGCAGGCCACAAAATAGAAATAAATAAAGATACATATCACGTTATTAAGTTAAGAGACGTGGTCGTTGTTTTATGAAAAAGCTAAATGCAAGTGATATTAAAGATCTACACTTGTTGAAACATTACCGTATAATACGCAAATGGGCTTGTAAAAACAACGGCTTAACTGATGCTGAACTAGAGTTGATAATATATTTAGACTGTATAGGTTTATTTACAAAAAATGATTTTGAAATAGGTACATATTCATATAGTTGGAACAATAGACGTTGGAACAAATTAATACAAAACGGTTGGATAATTGTTTGGCGTAATAGAAATAGAACAACACAAAAATATAATATATATAAAATTTCATTTAAAGGTAAACAATTAATAAGTAGAATATATAGAATAATGACTGGTGAGGAAGATATACCTACAAGCGTTAAAAGAAACGTTATAATGAAAGGTGATACGTATATGAATAAGGTTTTACAAACCTCAATAGATAATGTTAACAAAGACAAATCAAGATGGCAGACGAAATAATAGACAAATCTAATGTTACAGCTCCAGTAAGTTATCAAGCAAATACTATTCAATTTAGTTCGGATGATGCTATAGCTAACGCTGAAGCAAGAGAGCGTAGGTCTACTGGACTAAGTAGATTAGAGCAAAAACTAGGTGAATTAAAACCTGGAAGTCCTGAGTATGTTAAGCTAGATGCTAAAATAAAAAAGAAAAATTTTAGACGTGAAGCTAGAGCTATTAAAAAGAATATTAGAAAGTTTGGAAAAGATGCTGATTTTAGTAACATGTCTACAGAATTTAAAAACCAATTAACAGCTGGTGGATCTGTAGGTGATGTAGCTCGTAGAGTAAATAAAAGATTAGAAAACTTTTTAGATAGAGATACTCTCGGTGATCAAATAAGAGGTAATGATGTAGATAGAAAAAATATACTTGAACAAGGTTTAAAAAATAGAGATATAAAGATTGCTGAAGCAAAGAAAAAGAAAGAAGAAGAAGACCAGTTAATTAAAAACAAAACTAAGAATGAAAATAATATTTTACCAGCGGTAAGAGATTATTTTAATTTTAATAGAGATAGTAATTTTTCTTCAGGTTTAAATAATAGAACTTTTAATCTTAATAGCAACTATGGTATAGACTATAATAATCGTGGTTTGCTTCCTGGTTTTAATTCGTATGATTTTTTAAATAAAGATTATTCAATTGGTACTACTACGTTTACTTCACCACGAGAAGATCTTGGACCAAATAAAAACGGTAGACCTTTTATAGCTGATGCTAATTCAATAACAGGTGGTCAACCTATTAGTAAAATGTTAAAAAATTTTAGATAATGCCTTATCAAGATTGGTACACACAAGCAACAAACGCGGCGGTAACTATGAACATGCCTCCAGCTTTAGTTCCACCAACTCAAAGTTTTGTGGCACCGCCTAGACAACCATTAGTACCTGTTAATGCTAGACCACTAAACAATACTGATGCACCAGTTGAACAAGAAGATAGATCAACATTTGCTGGTAGTAATTTAAGATCTGCTGGAAGATTTGAAAAGCAAACAGCAATGATTAATCCTTTTGCTGCACAATCAATGATATTAGGTGGTACTGATACTGGCATGATTACAGAAGCGGCAGAAAACAAAAAAAGAAAAAACGTTTATACAGATAAGTTTGAATTTAGAACTCAAGCAGATATGGCTGCTGATCAATATAATTCAGATATAGGTATGAACAATATGAACAGTTTATACGAAGACACATATTTATTATAAATTTAAAAATAACTTATGGCAACAAATAAAACACAAGTAGGACAACAATGGATATGGGAAGGACCTCTAGATCCAACCGGTATGCCAATGGCTAAAGGTAATAGTAGAAATGGCATGCATTTAAAATGTGCGCCATGTAAATATAGCCCAGGTCCAATAACAGAAAAAGCAAAATAAAATGGCAATATCAAACTTTCCACAAAATCAAGCTAGCTATGCTATTGATGTAATACCTAGCGATACTATAAATATTCCACAGCCCTATGATATAGCTAGTGGAAACAATACAGCTGTTGCAGCAAGTGAATTAGTAGACGGAGGTGCTGATTTTATAGCAGCAAACGTATCAGAAGGTGATGCAGTTTATAATTTAACTGATGGAACCATTGCTACGGTAACAAGCAAAATAGATGCTACAAGATTAGGATTAAGCGCGAATATATTTGCTGCTACTCCAAAAGCTTATGCTATATATCAAGGTAATTCTAAACCTAATTCTTTTTTATTATACGTAGGAACTGGTGGTGATGTAAATATTCAAACATCTGCTACTGCTCCAGTATTGTTAAAAAATGTAGCGGACGCTTCATTTATTCCTATTAATGTAGGAAGAGTAAACGCTTCTAGCACAACAGCATCTGATATAATAGCTTTATTGTAATGGCACCAACAATATTAGGAACAGCTAATGCTAATTTAGCTATACCAAATAAAAATAAAATATCACCACCTGTTATTACTAATTTTATAATAATGGAAAATGGTGTTGATAGGATGCTAACAGAAAATGGATTAGACTTAATGATCCGAGAAAACTAAACAACATGGCAGATATAAAATTTTCACAATTTACCGCTGAGGCGGATATTAATAATTTTACTGGAATAGTAGGTTACGACGGAGTTGGACCTGCTAATCTTCGTATTACACCAGCTGATCTAGCTTCTAGCTTAGAACCACTTATTGGTCCTTATTTACCTTTAACAGCTGGACCAACAGTACCTTTAACAGGTGATTTAAACCTAGCTGCTACAGGCGCTGGACCAAGCGTGGGTAGTCAAGCTGTAGTATTTAACGGTGTTGATGATACTAGCGCTGCAGTTGTTGCTGCTAAAATATTTACGCTAGACAGTACTATAAATCCTTCTGGTCAAGATCTTTATATACAAAATGCAAATGACGCTGGAACTCTACAAACAAATATATTTATTGATGCTTTTGGTTTTGTAGGTTTACAAAATACTAGTCCACAAGAAATACTACATGTTACAGGAAACGCTATAGTTGACGGAGAATTATCAATGCAGAGTTTTTATCCTGTTGGTGGAGTATCAGGTCAACCATTAGAAGTTCCACAAAACAACAATAGTGGTGGATGGCAATGGCAAAACATAGGTTATAAATCATTTCAAACATTTGTATGGACAAATGGTAGTCCAGTAGCTTATACAAACTGGTTAAGTGCTACTGCTAGTTATTTACCATTCGACGCTACTCCTTTAATAAATCAAAATAATTTACCTGGTTGGACAGTGCAATCAGATTACAACTGGACATGTACTAATGCCGCTGGTGGAACAGCTGGTCAAGTAGCAACATTTACATTAGGAGCTAATGGTGCTGGTACTTGGAAAATTAGAACTTGCCAGCATTGGTTTGATCAAACAAGTCAAGTAGAAATGAGAGTATCTTTAGAAGGTACAGCTACTGGTGGAGCTAAAATAGATATTATTGATCAAAAATCAACAGAGTTAACAGGAGATAAAATATTTTATGGTGAACTGGTTCAGGTTTGTGGAGCTGGAGATACCATACAAGTTGAGGTTGAATTTACAGTAGGTGGTGTAAATCCATTTCCATCAGCTTCAGGTAATAGACCAATAGAAATAACTTTTGAAAGAGTAATATAATAATTTAAAACTAAAACAATGGGACACGGATACACGGGTAATCACCCAAGATATACAATGATTCACGATAGAGAATTAATTTACGATGCAAAA
>MDSY01035106.1_pt1 | contig 12226 bp, 1 predicted proteins | sample 811131 | NCBI WGS metagenome assembly MDSY01 (sample SAMN05326643, study PRJNA326480) | marine metagenome | isolation source: seawater | place: Atlantic Ocean: South West | collected 2010
CAATCAGCTAAGGCTTTTTGTGAGGCACACGGCACACTGCACGCGAGACTCTCAGAGGTCACGCTCGCCAGAGTACAGGGCAGTGTACAGAGTACAGTAGCGGGCCATGTAGCGGGCCCTCCTGGGCCCGGGGGGGCGGACTGACGCACACAACACGGCACACAACAGCCAGCAGTTTCTCCTCTCTATTTGCAGTGCACGATGCACGATGCACTTGCCGGATGGCCTGCTGGGCTGCTGCACCCAGTCACTTCTGTGGTTCTTCGTGCACAGCGATCTCCTTTTCCTGTGCCTCAGCGAGCTCGCTAAAATTCCCATTCGCGAGGGGCAGCGGGCGCTTACTTTTTCCTGTTCTTGCTCTTCTTCCCGCCCTCCTGCTTCCCCCCCGGCTTCCGTCGTCGCTGAACGAGCTTCTTTGATGGGTCCCCCTCCCCGCCCAGACCGCGTGCCTTTTGGATGTTTGAGCGGGCGGTGCGAAGCCATCGTATTGCCAACGCGTGCGATGCAGCAGACAGATCGATATTCGTGTTCGCCCATTGCGAAGGAATCTCGTCGCCTTCATCATCGCTGACGTCAATCATCACCTGTTTGCGTCGCCGCCCACCCTTGCCGAACAGGGATTCCTGGGCTTGGCGGTACCAGTTTATCAACATGGCACGGGACGCCGCGGAAAGGTATACTGGACCCCATTCAGGATACTCGGCGTCACCCTCGTCATCTGTTTCGGCAAAAAGGCCGGCATCTTTCATTGCCGCGTTACGCTCTTTCTCCTTGCGGGCAGAAACGCACGCTAGACAAACGGTTCGGTAGCGCTGGTGGCGGATCCAGAAGGTCTTCCACGCAACTTGGTCGAACTCTTCGTCCGGGTGCTCCTCGTCGAACTTCTCCGCGAGCACTTCGAGAGGGATAACGATCTCCACACTCAGCTGCTTGCGCGATAGACACTGCTCACACTGCGTACCGCGTGCCTTATTGATCAAGGGCTGAACAACCTCTCGGAGGCGCATGCGTCGCCGCGCCTGCGCCAGCCACCACCTCACCATCTGCCGAGATGGCGCCGTAAGTGCCACCGGGCCAAACTGATCCCCACCGTCTTCATCGTCATCTGACGATATGTCCTGGTTAAGGCTGTTCAGAATACGAGTAAACTGGTTGATCAAGTAAGGCCGGGAGCGTCGCAGCGTTCGCGGCGTTAAAATCGAGGGCAGCTGATTGATGAGCCAGGTACGGTTGTAATTCAGGAACTTAAAGCGGAACGTCTCTTGCGTGATGCGTTGGTTCATAATAAACGCGTCGTGTGACGCCCCGTTGATGTCCTCCCACCCCGGAATATCAAACTCGTCTTCTTCTGGTATGGCTGAATGCCAAGCCGTATTCTCGTGCTTAATTCTCCAGAGTTTGAAATAAATCGCCAGCCACAAACAGAACTTGCGTATGAAAACTGAACTCCAAATTACGAAAGGGATGACGGTAAGAGCGGCCTGGTCACCCAAGAAGTTGTACTGGGCCCGAAGCATAATCTCAACTCCGAAAACGAACATAAAGATGCCGTTGACATGGATAGTCATCATCATGTAGTACTGAGACGAAAAGCACATCTGGTCGAGCGTGCGGAGCGACTCGTCGATACACTCGTCCAGAGAATCCTCGAGGCCCTTCCAGCGGCACTCGCGCTGCAAGAAACGGTAGCGCGTGTACACAAGGTAGTCGTAGATCTTCCAGCCATGGTACAACTCGTTGCAGCTGTGAATGAACACATCGCACACGACCTGAAACGGAATGATCATAATCTGGAAGATTACGTAGTAAAGCATATCCTGCTCCTTGATACCGTACAGCGCGGGAAGGCCGCATTCGTTTCGGTACAGAATGAGCAGGAATGTAGAGAACGGGGTGTATTGATACGCAATCATATCGCAGGAGTACGACCCAAATGAGTCTAGAAGGGGCTCAACGGTGTCCGCGTTCTCGGCGATGATGCCCTCAATCTCTCGTTTTTCGCCCTTGGCGAGCCCTTCTTCTTCCTCTTCCTCGTCCACGGCCTTTTTCTTCTGTGAACGCCCAACGAGCGCCTTTGGTAGAAAGGAATAAATCTTGGACATAATCATGCCAAAAATCTCGCCGAAAGCATCAATAAAATCACCGAGCTTAGGATCGATATAAATGCGCATCATCATCATCATGCCGAAGTCGACAAAGTAACCGAGAAGGAAGTCCATGAAATCGTCTGCCGCGAGTGTACCGAGGCCCTGCGCAGTACCAAGGGCCGTGTTGACGGGATTTCCGAGCAACGTTTCTTTCAGCTGACCGTCAATCATATTGCCGACGGGCACACCGAGAAGGGTAGTCCCAATGATGACAAACCAAATGTAGTCTCCGAATTCTTGCCAGAAAGAGAATTCCACGCACACTATGCCGTAGGCTGCGGCCATATAACTCACGAATATAAGGTTGGATCGCTTCCATGTGTTTGGGATCCACACATCTTCTTTCGCTGCATCTTTCTCGCGCTTCAACTCGATTTCCTTTTCGCGCTTCGAATTACGATTCGGTAGGAAGATCTGCGCCCCAATGACAATGCACATCGTTGCCAGGGTGCAGAACGCAAGACCTATGCGCCCGAACCGTGCGTTCTCGAGTTGCGACGCATCGTATGACGGATCCATGTAATGTAATTTGGTCGAATCGATAAGGGTCCATGTGTAGTCTGAATAGGTTGGCAACATACCCAAAACCCCGAACGAAATCGTGGGCAGAAAAACCGAGTCGTAGCCTTTAAGGAGGATATGAAAGAACAGCATGGCGAGCGAGATTGGAACAATGCCGGCCAAGAAACCAGCGAGCCCAGGGGGGAGGATGAGAACTGCCATGCCATAGAGTCTGAGCTCCGGCGGCCTTTCGAGGAGCGTGAGCGCACGCATAGTCCAGTAAAGTGCCGTCGCAACGATCATTGAAATCAGTCCAATCAAGACGAAGAGCGCCACGAAGACGTCCGCGTCGAAGGCGAACGCAAGGAGAAGTTGGTGGAAATCACGAGCGTAGAACGATACGTCCAGCGTGTACACGATTTCTGTGGTGTCTGTACTGAACTCCTCAAAAACCAACTCAGCAGACACAATACGTTTCATATTGGGTGTTTGTTGATAAAAGCTGACGTCTAACGTCAGTGCGTGGGGGAAACACCCAGTAGACGACGAGGTGCAATACTGTTCGGGTGCATCACCCGCTGCGTCCCGATCAACCTGGAGTGGGATGAAGAAATCGTCACCGCCTTCATCCTGCTTATTTGCTACCACAGCTCCGCCGCCAACATCCATTGGGTGCGTTCGCGCGGAACTCGTGCGTTCATATTCTTTGCCTGTGGCACTGGGTACGACGTACCGTCCGACGTACTCATCGTAACGAATGGGTAAACGGAGAAAGTAGAAAAGAACATCCCCGCTCGAAGCTTCCATCCACCGCGGTACAATTTGCTGCTGATTTAGGTCTTCCTCGTACGCACATGTTAGTGATCGTTCACACCAGTCTGCAATTGGCACCTCGTAAATCTGCCAGGGACCCACGACTTTGATGTCGTCGTCGTGCGGGTACGGAGGGTATTCGAGGCGCTCAGGGTACGACTCGAAAAAGGTTCCCTCTGGAACCGGAAATCTCTCATAGCCATCGTCATCCGGATCTGGAAGACTGCAAGAAGAGTCCTCCACCAAGTGATGGAAAGGAATAAATGAGTCGAACTCACGGCAGTTCGAGAAAAAAGGAAGGTACGTCAGCAGCAATGTATCAAACATGGTCGTCGATGTGGGAGCGATGTCAATTTCATGGATGGTCTGGTTGAGCTTCATACGATCAAATTTCCCTTGCGAATCTCCGCTTTCGTCGGTTATGAAAGTTGGGTCCATGATATAACCATGGAAAGTTTCAAAGTACGTATCGATGAGCTCTTTTGTTTTCGAATAGGATGGATTCTTCTGATCCCACCAATCATTGGCCGTTGCACCAGATGTAAACGGATTTCTCGAGCCGTCGTCGTTCACGAAAGTGTCTTTGTCGAGAATTGTCGGTATGTGTTCCGCCTCGGCCGACGTGTTGAAGCTCATCAGAACGCGGCCCTTGGCGTAGTCTTCGTAGAGCGGCGGCATATTGTACGGGGGGAAAATATCGTCAGAGTATCCTTGCTCGTAGCGGATGCCGAAGAAGTATTGGTGCTGGACGATGCGTTCTTCGTATGATATATATGGGGATAACTTCCGGTACTCCCAATTTGTTCTCCCCGCCCCGTTCGGAAGTCTGCGGCCGACAACGGTTTCGAATGAATCCATATCATTCTCCCGATATACGGGGCCCTTCGTCATATTCGCTCGAGACGGCTTCTTTATCAAGATAGTCGTCGTGTTCACAAAGAATGGCGCCAATGGCATATACAAGCCGTGCACAATGTGCACCTCCGTTTTCATCAACACATCATCAAGTGCAAACACTGTGAAGTTCAACACCTGGTGCTTTGACACCGATCGATCCAAAAACCACGGCGTTAAGTCCACCGGCTGTCGGCATGGCACTGTTTCTTTTGCCGCGATGCGCACACGATTTTCATTGCAGCGTTCATCCGTGCATCTTGATGGAGTTATATAGACGGCTATTCTCCAGTCGTCAGGATACCTCATTTTCGTGGGAATGTGCTCAAGATCCATGGACAGCTGAGCGATCTCCATGGACTTCAGTCCATACCATCCACGTTCCCGCTCTCGCGCACCTTCTTCGCTGTGCTTCGTGCGGTTGCAGCGCAACCGGTCCATGGTATACGCCTTTTCGTGATTGATAAATTTATTGGACATCACATATGTAAATACTGCCCACGATGGCGGCACGTAATAATCGGCGAAACCAGAAACCACCTCAACTACCGAAGAGTGGTTCACGACCAGCCCATCGCCGCTGTATTTACTTCCGTCGTTTGTAACGTCGACCTTGACTTGCCCCGTGTAGCACGGATTGAATTTGGTACTCTGGGATGGGTCCGGCTGGTTCGGGCATGTGCCACCCTCTACTTCGCGCTGATCGCAGGCAACGATGAGGTCAAAGACTAGTTGATAACCAGGGTAGGGCTTGCCTGAACATTTCTTGCCCGTCAACTGGCCGCAGGATGACAGGAACCCGACTTCCTGGTAAGTGGGGCTGGACGGGTCATCGTCGTAGAAACATGCTGACGTGTTCTGTCCTGGCCCGAGAAATGCGTCGTCGAAAAAGCGGTAACCAGGATGCCGGCACAGGACACGATTCTCGCTGATGAATTCAGCGCGGCCCACAAATGACGATGACGAGTCGGTGTACGAACCATCGTGAGCGTTGCGGAAAAATTCGCCATTGTTTGTGTCGCGACACCGCCGCTCCAATCCAAGGACCTCAGTAGGAGGCACACTCCATTCATCGGAACCCAAGCAAGGGGTCCAACGGCACGACAGGAGTGGGCTGTCGCGGAAATTACGGCCGATGATTGTAATGCCAGGCTGTGGATCATCTGCCGACCAACCCACCTCGTCGCTATATTCAGGACAAGTACGGAAGACCTCGACGGTATCATTTATCCAAAAGTTCGCGGATGAAGTCTCATTCACAGGAATAACCTTCGACACGACCATAACTTCGCCTGTCGCGGCGGTGGCACTCTTGCTATCGAACACAGTTAGCTCGGCTGCGTTGTCATCCAAACCTCGATAAACGTGGTAGCTGTAGTATGATGCATCTTCGTAAGGGTTCGAAGAACTGCGAGCCGTCTTATCGCACACATCCACATCAAGAATATTGCATTCGATGAGCTCCGACGCACCGTTGGCCGTCTCCGTTAGGCGTGGGCATCTTATTTCTACCTCCTGCGCTGAAGCAGTTCCTGCTGGACAAAAGAAGCCGGAATTGCACTTGTTCCTGAGAGCTAAGTACTCGGGCGTACCGCGAAGGCAGTAGTAGCCTCTTTCACACATCTTTTCGTACTGGTCCATCGGGTGGGTCTCTGGACCGCAGTAGTAACCAGCAGGACACTGGTGGCTGAACATCATCGACCGATCAGTACCCACACCGCACGCGTAGCCTGCAGGGCAGTCTGTGCTGTTCTCTAGGTTAGCCATGCCCTGAATACCGCAAACGCGGCCGTTTGGGCACGGTAGGCATTGCGAAATATCGGTCGAACCATTGTATGGGGCGAAGGTACCGGTTGGGCATAGACGACAGGTCACCGAATCGCCCCTCGATCGATATGTACCCGCTTCGCACACCTGTGGAAAGTAGGTACCGTAGCCAGCGCAACTGTGGCCAGCTGGGCACGGCCAGCACGCTGTGGTAGCCTTCAGCGGCGCGTAAGTGCCAGGAATGCAAAGTGTCGATACGACACCGCCTTCCTTGAAAGCATAACTGCCCCTGCCGACCTCAGTTGGGTACTCCGAACCTGGGGGACAATAATGGCCTTGATAGCACTGCGCAGAGCCCCCGGCTGACGGCGAACCCGAACGGCAAAACGCCCCTTCAGTGCATAACTGCGGCGCAGAGAGACCCTCGGGCCCACCAAACAGTTGGTTCGTCCCAGATTTATATACTCTCTGTGGGACCCAATTAATCGTGAAGTTGTGTGCAACGCCGCCAAGACAGAACGTGCCAGCCGGACAGGGAAGCGGTCGGAGGCTCGTAGGATCTGAGGGATCGAGCGTAAGCGTTCCTTCGCCGCAGTAGTAGCCCTCGGGGCAAAGAAGCACCGGAGCCGACAGACCAAGCGCGATGCATACGAAACCAGCCGGGCATACCTCTGGAATGGTCCGCCCCCATCCAGGGCAAATGTGACCAGTGGGGCAAATGGTACAATTTGACTGTTGCTTGTAAGGGTTGTACGTGCCCGGATAACACTCGAGTGGTTTCGAGTTGCCAACACCTGGACAGTACTGGCCCACCGGACACTCGATGGCGAGAGTTTGACTTGGACAGAAATAGCCAGCAGGACATGGGCCTTTGCCTTCGGGCGTCTTTGAGCCGCGCGGGCAAAAGAAGCCCGCGTAGCAACGTTGAGGTGTGCTGAAATTCTTCGGCACGGCGATGTCTGTTGCAACGCCTGGGCGGCAAAAGTGACCCAAGGGACATGGGAACGGCTGCTCTGCAACCAAGTCAACCGAACCGCGTACACACCGGCGCCCAACGCAGGTATGCAAGTCTGGAGGATACTCAGCACGACCGATACCCGTTGCGGGCAGCTGCCTTTTATAAAACGCCCATGGACGAGCCGTTCGATTGAACGTAACGACACCAGACTCTTTGGATCGGATCCAGAGGTCCGGGGCCCACGGAGATTGACTCGCTCGGTCCGGACGTGAGTACGAGTACACGTCAGCTGTTTTTGTGCCCTCCAAACAGTAATGTCCCGGTGGGCACGGAGTGAGCGGTGTTCTGAGCCCCCGCAAATCACACACGAAGCCAGCTGGGCAGATTACAGGCTTTGACAGGCCGTGATCTGGACAAATGTATCCCACCGGACAGGGGAGACAAGTAGCCTGGCCTCCTCGCGGCTGAAACGTTCCGGGAAAGCAGCGAGTGAAGTTGAACATATCGTTGAATTCACAGCTTGTACCATTTGGGCATGAGAGCGGTGTAAGGCCAGGGCAGTAGTAACCGCGATCGCACTCCGTGTAGTACTCAAATTGCACCTTACTTGATGTGTAGTCAAGGCCGTTAACAGTGACCTCCACTTCCACGGTGCCCTGAATCTCGAGCGAACCCGCCGTGCGCGACGGTGCTATGCATACAATCATGTACGCTGAAATGTAGACGCCCCGAACAGCCACACTATCGAACTTGCAGCCGAGCGCAGTCGAATTGACAAAGTTCATGCCGGACACAAAAACTGGAAATTGGCCAGTTGCTAGTCCGCGCTCTGGCATGAGAGCGTTGACCGACGGCTCGCGCACGTACAGGTACTGCATACCACTGGTCGTCGCCTCCACACCACTTGTTGTTATCTCCATCGATACTAGTCCTGGGAAATGCGCAGGGGTCTCACACACCACCGTTCCTTCGTCAATCCACGTGGCAGGCACTGGGAATTCGCCAAAAATACAGGCCAAATCGACGGTGTATGGAAAGTTTGTTCCGTGAACAGTCACGACCGTGCCACCAACAAGCGCGGATCCCATCACGGGCCAAATCGACGTTACTCCAACCTGCTCCTCGTACTGGAAGCGCTTGTCCGAGAAAGAGAAGTCACGCCCATTCAAAGAGACCTCAACGGGGACCAGGCCTGGAGTGTGCACTGGAGCGTCGCATAACAATTGAGTTGCGGAGATATATACTGCTGGAGAAGGCGTGTTGTCAAAACGGCATAAAAGATCCGACGTGTTCAGAAAGTTTTGGCCGTGAACAAGAACCGATTTTGACTGCACAGCGCTGCCCCGGTCCGGATTAAGCAAAGTCAACTCCACGCGCTCGTCGTACGTGAACATGGCCAGGTTTTCAGAGAAGCTGTGGTTGTTATTACTTATTTCAACGTACACTGCACCAGCACCGGAGCCACGATTCGGCGGCGTGATACACACAACCTCGTTGCTGGAGATGAACGCCAAAGGTGCGGCGCGAATGCTCCCGAAGCGGCAAACAAAATTATCCGAGTCACGGAAGTGATTTCCCTTTATCGTAACAACGGAGCCCCCATAGAGTGGACCATGCTTCGGAGAAATCGATATTATTGACGGGTTGGTGTGGATCGTAAAACGAAGTGTGCTCAGCGACATGTCTTTCCCATTCGTAGTGAGCTGGAGCGTCACCTGAGCTGGTGGATGGCGCGGCGTCTGACAACGAACTTCAGAAGAAGAATACCACTGCGCGGTCGAAAGAGCGCCTCCAAACGAGCAGGCAAGCTCCGCTGTGTTCGAAAAATTGCGACCAAGTATCGTCACTTCAAATCCGCCGGAACTCTCTGCCTCTTGGGGGTTAACAGATAAGAGTACTGGTTCGGCGATGTATTTGAAGCGCTGCGCGTCACTACTAAACTGGTCCCCATCGCCAGTCACCTCGAGCATACTTATTCCGCTTACTCCAGCTGGCGTCTGGCAAGTGCTATTCGATAATTCGCTGAAACCATCCGTGCCAAACCTGCAGGCCGCCAACTCCTCGTCGAAGATATCCTCACCACCAAGCTCGAGCTCGAGGGATGTACCTCCAAGAACTGAGCCGAAGCGCGGAGTCATGTCCCGTACTGAGGGCGTGTCGCTGAATGTGATACTGATTCCCGTGTGACTGTAGTCCTTCCCATTACATGTTACTTCGAGCGCCACGACGGCCGCTTCGTGCGGAGGTGCCACACAGCGCACCTCGCTGCTGGTCGTATAAATTGCAGGAACCACTAAATCGCCGAAGCGACAGAACGTGCTCTTCGATTGGAAGTTCTTCCCTGACACGCGAACGATCGTGCCACCGAGTGTCGTTACATAGGCCGGCTTCACGTCGTTGATAACTATCATGGGGTCATATGTGAATAAGACCGAAGAATTCAAGTAGAATGAACTGCCACTGTGTGTAGCTATGGTGACCTCAACGTCGATAGCGTCTGAGGAGTCCCCTAAGGAATCGACCTCAACAGCGGGCGTTGTGCACGTGACATGGGAATCGGACACCCACTGAGCGCGTGAAGTCTGCGCGCCGAAGCGGCAGAACAGGCCATTCGAATTATCGAAGTTCAGACCCATCACCGACAAAACAGTCCCACCTTCCATTGGTCCATGATTTGGAAAGACATTTAGAACCACGGGATCAGCGGTGAACTCGAAGATGTGCCCACTGGCAGTCCTTTCCAATCCTCCAACCGAGACCTCTATTGAAACACGAGTCACGTTCGGTGAGTGTACCGCAGGGGTCACACAACGAACAAGATCTGGTGCGACAAGGATTGCAGCCACTGGTTGCATGCTTCCAAAGTGGCATTGAAGCTTCGAGGAATTAGCAAAGCCGTTTCCAACAATATGCACGACAGTCCCTCCCGAGAGTGGCCCACTGAGCGGGTTTACTTCTGATATTGTGACCGACAGTTGAAACGAGAAATAAGCAATGTCTGTGGTGAAGTCAGCATCGTTCGTCGTCAGCTGCACAGGAACAGTATCCGGAGCGTGTTCCGGTGTGACGCATTCGGCTGTCTGGTTCGTCACGAAGGTCGCTTGCACCTTTTCCGTGCCAAATTTGCAGAAAAGAGCGCTGCTATCGATAAACATGTCTCCGTGGACAGTCACAAGAGTTCCCCCTTTGTGCGAACCAATATGAGGAGAAATTGAGAACACAGAAACTTTCGGCTGGAACTCGAAAATAGCCGTTGTCCGATGTGGACTAAGCCCGTTGACATTCACACTTAGTGCTACCGGACCAGGGGGGTGCGGTGGCGCGTGACATCGTACGACAGTGTCTGAAACATACTGCGCGAAAACGTGCGTGCTTCCGAAAACGCATTCAAGATTCATGGTGTTGACGAAGTTCTCGCCCATGATAGTTACAAAGGTTCCTCCTTGCTCAGGACCGAACGGCGGGACTACCTTTTGCACCGTCAGAGGACGATGGAAAGTAAACTCACGCCCAAGTGGGTCAACTCCCGGCGGGGAGTTCTCGTACACCACACTGAGCGGAACTCGCTTGAAAGGCTGATTGAGAGATATGGCAGGCACGGCGCAATTAATGGCCTCATCTAGCGGATGATGCCTGACCGCTTTGACAAGCTTGTCCCCAAAGGAGCAGTACATGTTCGAACTGTCCAACGGCAAACCTGAAACGTTCAGCATTATCACAGAGCCACCAGAGGACCAGCCGAACTCTGGGAACACATCCAATATCAGAGGGGCCGCTACAAATGAAAATGTCAAATTGCTGTCCTCGAAGTCGGCACCATTTTTTGTAATTTGCACCGACACCGAGCCTTCCATGGAAGGTGGTGTGACGCAGAGCACCTCGCTGCTATTCAAATATGTCGCTGGAACCTCGATGTTACCGAAGCGGCACTTGAGAGTTGCCGAGAATTCGATATTGGTCGCCAAGACGCGTACTAACGTCCCGCCAGTTATTGGACCCATCTCCGGAATAACGTCAAATATGGACGAAGTTTCTTGAAACTCGAAAAGCAAATTGTTCTCGTAATGATCCTGACCATTAAAACTGATTGCTACCGGCAATCGACCTGGGATGGATGCGGGCGTCGCGCAATGCATCGTATCACTCGATATCCACGTCGCTCGAGAAACAGATTGCTGCCCGAAACGGCACGTGAGATTACCGGAATCAATAAAGTGTACCCCATATATCGTAAGCCATGTTCCTCCACTCTCTGGCCCAAATTTTGGAATCACCGCCACCATGTGAGGCTTGTAAATGTACTGATATTGCAAGGGACTTATTCCGTAATCGCGTGCGTTCGTGGACACGCGAACAGTAACCGCTGCTGGAGATCGCTGCGTTGGTGACAGGCAAACTAATTCGGTGCTGCTCACGAAAGTGAAATCCGACGCATGATCCCCAAATTCGCATTTCATGCCTTCCGGTACAAAGCCCGTCCCCGTTACAGTTACCGCTGTTCCACCCGCAAGACTTCCAACGCTAGGGCGCAGACCTGAAATGCTTGGAACAGCAGCGTAGGTGAACGGCTGACTCACGGTGACGAAGTGCGTACCATCATGGGACACCTCAATTATCACATCGCCGGCGCCATGTGCAGGCGTGAAACATCGCAACACGCCCTTTGCCGCTTCAATGGTAGCTACGACTTGGACTGATCGATCGAACCGGCAGTATGCCGTTCCCGAAAATGGCATACCATGCGAAAATATCGACAATTCCGTGCCACCGGCAGTGCTCCCGTGAGATGGTTCCAGGGCAAACGTTGCTGTTCGCGACACCACGGTGAGTTTTACATCAGGATTCGACTGGAAATCGGCCCCATTGTTCGTCACAAACAACGACACCGAGGTGTTCGCGAGAACCCACGGCTCAACCGGTGATGGACACAAGAGCAATTTTGACGAGAGCCAACGCGCCTGAACCACAGGACCTTCGGCGCCGAAACGGCATTTCAGATATACCGAATCGAAGAAGTTAGCCCCCGAAACGAGGATACGACTGCTTTGCCCCTCTGGGACCTGCGAGGGAGACAACGACGTCACAACAGCGTTCGCAAGGTAACGGAAGTCAACCTTCTGATTCAACTCTTAATTCTTTTGCTAGA
>MDSY01055505.1_pt1 | contig 12225 bp, 11 predicted proteins | sample 811131 | NCBI WGS metagenome assembly MDSY01 (sample SAMN05326643, study PRJNA326480) | marine metagenome | isolation source: seawater | place: Atlantic Ocean: South West | collected 2010
ATGAAAACATTTTCAAAAGCTTGGGGTCTATCAGGGATTAGACTAGGCTATATGGTTGCTAATAAAAAATTAAGTCAATACGTTTCAAAATGTAGAACTCTAGTAGAAACAAATTCCTTAACATATCAAACTGCTTTATGGGCTTTAAAACATAAAATCTTTAAAGAACACGTTAAATTTGTTAAAGAAGGATCCGAGTATATCCTAAAAAAATTTAAAGCAAGTAAGGAAAAATTTCACGGCGGAGAAAAAACAAATTTTATATTACTTAAATTGCCAAATCAAAAAATGACCACAAAATTAGTTGCCTGGTTAGCAAAGAAAAAAATTTATATTAGAGCTAATTTTCCTCATCCATTAGAAAGCTATGTTAGAATAAGCTTAGGATCAGCAAAAAAAATGTCTATTTTCTATAATACCTATATTAAATGGAAAAAAAGTAATTTTATTTAATTTATCAAATTTTATGATTCCTTATAGCAAACAAAGTATTTCTAAGGAAGATGCTAGAGCTGTATTAAAAGTTTTACAGTCAAATTTTCTAACACAAGGACCATTGGTTGGAAAATTTGAAAATAAAGTAAATAAATTTTGTGGCTCAAAATATTCAGTTGCTGTTAATAGCGGCTCGAGTGCTCTGCATATTGCTTGTTTAGCCTTAGGTGTTAAAAGTGGAGATTTAGTTTGGACAGTACCCAATACTTTTGTTGCATCTGCAAATTGTGCTATTAATTGTGGAGCTAAAATTGATTTTGTAGATATTGACAAAGACACATTCAATATATCAACTGCAGCATTAGAAAAAAAATTATTATTAGCAAAAAAAAGAAAAAAACTTCCAAAAGTGTTAATACCCGTACATCTTGGTGGGCAACCCACAGAACAAAAAAAAATATGGGAGTTGTCAAAAAAATATAAATTCAAAATTTTAGAAGACGCCTCTCATTCAATAGGAGCCAAACACTTTGGTGTAAAAGTAGGAAGTAATAAATGGGCAGATATAACTGTTTTTAGTTTTCATCCTGTTAAAATAATCACAACAGGAGAAGGTGGAGTAGCCACTACTAAATCAAGCATTTACTACAATAAAATGAAGATTTTTAGAGATAACGGAATAAAGAGATTATCAAATAATTGGAGATATGAGCATATTTCCGTGGGGTTTAATTATAGAATGACTGATATTGCTGCAAGTCTTGGAATTAGCCAATTAAAAAAAATTAATAAATTTTTAATAAAAAGAAATGATATAGCTAAAAAATATAAAAAATTACTTAATAGCTTACCTATAAAAATACAAAAAATTTTGCCAGGAAATTACTCAAGTTACCATTTATTTATAATTCAATTTGACCTGAAGAATTTAAAGCTAACCTACGAAAAAATTTTTAAAATATTTAGAAAAAATAAGTATTATGTGAATTTACATTATGCGCCGTTACATTTAAGTCCATACTTCAGAAAAATTGGCTTTAAAAAAGGTCATTTTCCGGTATCAGAAAAATACGGAGCATCCTCAATAAGTATTCCAATTTATTATGATTTAAAGCTAAAAGACCAATTTAATGTTGTTAATTTAATAAAAAGAATTCTCTGTTAATGAAAAGAAAATTAGCAATAGGTACAGCTCAGTTTGGCCTCGATTATGGCTTGTCCAATAAAAAGGGGAAAGTAAATATTAGCGAGGTTAATAAAGTACTTAATTTTGCTAAAGAAAATAAGTTATATTATTTAGATACTTCACAAAATTATGGAAATTCAGAGGTAATTTTAGGAAAAAGTAAAAATAAGGATTTCAAAATTATCACAAAAATAAATTTGACAAACATTAAATTAGAAAATGAATCAACCAAAAATATTGAAAACTTAGTTTTAAAATCTTTAAAAAATTTAAAAGTAAAAAAAATTTATGCAATTCTTTTGCAAGGCGCGAATATAATTTTAATGAAAAATGGAATTAAAATATATAATGCCTTAAATTATTTAAAAAAAAGGAAACTAATTTCAAAATTTGGTTACTCAATTTACAATTTTAAAAATTTAAACAATCTTTGTACTAAATATAAACCTGACTTAATCCAGTGTCCATTTAATATATTTGACAGAAGATTACTTGAAAATAAGAATTTAAGCTTTTTAAAAAAAAAAAAAATAGAAATTCACGTTAGATCAATATTTTTACAGGGTCTATTATTATCATCCAAAAATAAAAAAATTATGAATAAATTCAGAGAATTTGATAATTTATTTAAAAATTACAATTTTTTTTTAAAAAAAAATAAAATTTCAGATCTCGAAGCATGTCTCAGCTTTGTATCAAAATATAAAAAAATCAATAAAGTAATAGTTGGAATAGACTCATTAAATCAATTAAAAAAAATTTATGATTTAAAATTAAATACAAGCTTAAATTTCCCCAAATATATTAGTTCAAGTAATAGCAAATTAATTGACCCAAGAAACTGGAAGAGATGAAAAAAAAAATAGTTAATATTATTATTCAATCTAGACAAGGATCAAAACGTTATCCTAATAAAGTATTGAAAAAATTTAATAACACTAATCTGTCAGAGTGCTTGATAGATAGATTGAAGAATTCGAAATATATAAAGAATATAATATTTGCGATTCCAAAAGACAAAGGAAACAATGATCTTAATGCTTTTCTCATAAAGAAAAAATGTAAAATTTATCGTGGAAATGAAAAAAATGTTTTAGATAGATTTTATAAAGCTGCAAAAAAATATAAATCAGACATAATAGTTAGAATTACAGGAGACTGTCCCTTCATTGATATAGAGTTAGTTGATAAATTTGTGGAAAATTATTTGAAAAGCAATTCAGATTACTTAAGCAATATTTATCCAACTACATTTCCTGATGGTTTAGATTTAGAAGTTTTTTCTTTTAAATCCTTGGAGTATGCTAAAAAAAATGCAACAACATGGTATGAAAAAGAACACGTAACAACTTTAATAAAAAATTCACAAAAATTTAAAATTAAAAATATTTACAATAAATCAAATCTTAGTTTTATAAAATTTTCAGTTGATACAAGAAATGATTTAAAAAAAGTAGTTAAAGTATTAAAATATTTTGAAGGTAATATAAATTTTTCATATAAAAAACTCTTAGATTTAAAAATTCTAAAAAAAATATTTAAGGAAGATTTTACAAGAGAAATAATTAGACAAAATAAGACAAAAAATGGCCAACTTCTTTGGAATAAAGCGAAAAAAATTATTCCAGGAGGTAATATGATATTATCAAAAAATCCAGAAAGATTCCTTCCTGACTATTGGCCAACATATTATCAAGAAGCTAAAGGTTGTAAAATAAAAGACTTAGATGGAAATCAATTTTTAGATTTTTCTTTAATGGGTGTTGGAACAAATGTTTTAGGTTATGCAAATAAATTTGTAGATAATGCTGTTAAAAAATCGATTTACAAAGGAAATATGTCTACATTAAATTGTAAAGAGGAAGTACTTCTTGCTGAAAAATTAATTGAAATACATCCCTGGTTTCAAAAAGTGAAATTTGCAAGAACAGGCGGCGAGGCAAATGCTATTGCTATAAGAATTGCTAGAGCAGCTTCAGGAAGAGATAATGTTGCCTTTTGCGGGTATCACGGTTGGCATGATTGGTATTTATCTTCTAATTTAGAATCAAAAAAGGGAAAAAATTTAGACCAACATTTATTAAAAGGATTAGAGGTAGAAGGCGTGCCAAACAAGCTCAAAAAAACATCTTTCCCTTTTGAATACGGTAATAGATATCAGTTAAATGATTTAATAAAGAAAAAAAAAATTGGGGTTATTAAAATGGAAGTATGCAGAAACACTAAGCCAGATGTTAGCTTTTTGAAATATGTTAGTAGTGTTGCTAAAAAAAATAAAATTGTGCTAATTTTTGATGAGTGTACAACAGGTTTTAGAGAAACCAATGGGGGATTACATGGATTAATTAATGTAATTCCAGACATAACAATTTTTGGAAAAGCTCTGGGAAATGGCTATGCTATAACTGCAATTATTGGAAAAGAAAATATCATGGAACATGCAAATAGAAGTTTTATAAGCAGTACATTTTGGTCTGAAAGAGCAGGATTTACTGCAGCATTAAAAACCATTGAGTATATGCAAAAATATAAAACATGGAAAAAAATATATCAGACAGGAAAAAAAATTCAAAATAAATGGATAGAAATTGCAAGAAATAATAAAGTAAATATAAATATTAATGGAATTTATTCTTTATCAAGTTTTAGTTTTAAAAGTAAATTACATCAAGAATACAAAACCTTAATCACTCAAGAAATGCTACACGACAATATGCTTGCTTCAAATATTTTGTATCCATCGATTTCACATACAGATAAACTTCTTGATAAATACTTTATTAAATTAAATGAAATTTTTAAAATTATAAAAAAATGTGAAGATGGATCTGATATAAGAAAATATTTAAAGAGCAAAGTAAGCTTAAAAGACTTTAAAAGATTAAACTAATGAAAAAAATTTTAGTATTTGCTGCTCATCCTGATGACGAAGCACTAGGATGCATGGGCACATTATTATACTTTAAAAGTAAAGGGTATAAAATAAAGATATGCTTTATGAGTGATGGTGAAAGCTCAAGAAAATTATCACCTAATAAGAAAGAAAAACTTATAAAATCTAGAATGGAACAAGCAAAACTTGTATCAAAAAAATCAAAATTGATTAGACCGAATTTTTTTAATTTCCCAGACAACATGCTGGATACTATTCCACTGCTATCAATAATTAAAAAAGTTGAAAAAGAGATTAAAGAGTTCAAACCTTCCATTATTTTTACTCACTTTGAAGATGATTTAAATATTGATCATCAAATTACATGCAAATCTGTTCTAACGGCTACAAGACCTAAAACTAATTTATTTGTTAAAAAATTGTACTGTTTCGAGACATTATCAAATACTGATTTTAGTTTTAAAAAAAAAAATAAAGTTTTTAATCCAAATTTTTTTGTAGACATTGATAAATTCATTAAAAAAAAATTAGAATTATTAAAAATTTACAAAAAAGAAATAAGGAAGTGGCCGCATCAAAGATCTATAAAAGGTGTTAAAATCCTATCAAATTATAGAGGCTCCCAAATAGGCATAAAAAACGCAGAAGCATTTATGTGTTTAAGAGAACTTTTATAATCAATTTTGAGACAAATAATAACAAACAAAATAATATTTTTTTAAATTTTTATGCTTGATGCTGTTTTTTTATTAGATAACTCAAAAAAATCTGGTTATGGACATCAAGATAGATGTATAGCCTTAGCTAAAATTTTTGAAAATAGGAATAAAGTAAAATTTATTCAAAACAATTATGATAAATTTCTTAAAGAAAAAAAAGGTTTAATAGCTAAAAATATTATTACTGATAGTTATAATATTAACTATAATCTTGAAAAAAAAATAAAAAACAAATGTATAAAATTAATTACGATTGATGATGCTGTAAAAAAAAGAAAATTTGCAAGCGATATAATTGTTAACTACTCACCCTTTATAAAAAAAACTTTTTACAAAGGTATTATAAAATCTAAATGTAAATTACTTTTAGGATCTGAGTACAATTTTGTAAGAAATTTTCAGCCAATTTTAAAATATAAAAATAAAAAAAAATTTAATATTTTTATATATTTTGGAAGACAAAAAAAAACAAAAATAATTAAAAAAACTTTAGACTCAATTCAAAATAAACAATTAATTAATAGATTATTTATTTTTGGAAATAAAATTAAGAAAAATTCTCACTCTTCTTTCTTGAAAAAAATGAATTTGTCTGATCTAATTTTAATATCTTCAGGAATAACTTTACAAGAAGCTCTAGGAAAAAAAAAATAATTTTTTCTAAATTTTTTTCAAAAAATCAAAAGCCTTATCACGAATATTACACAAAAAAAAAAATTATTTATGATTTAAAATTATTTAAAAAATTTATCAATTATTCATTAAAAAAAATTAACTTAATTCTAAAAAATAAAAATAAAAATAAAAATGTTATTAAACAGTTTAATCACATAATTAATTTAAAAAATATAATATCACCACTAAAAGATAAAATTAACAGAAAAATAACAATTCATAATTTTAAAAAAAAATTTTTGAAGAAAATTTTCCTTTTACAAAAAAAATCTGATAAAAAATTTTTTAAAGATAAAAAAATATTCACCTATTTTTCTTATAAATTACATTTAAGTAAGTTTTTTAAAAATGAGTATAATTTTATTTTCTTAATTTTTGTTGATAAAAAAATAGCAGGTTTTATTAAATTTGAATTATTAAAAAATAAATATAATATTTCTATTATTGTAGATAAAAAATACAGAACAATGGGTATAGCAAAGAAAGTTTTAAATTATTTTAGTAAAAACAATATTTTAGCATATAACAATTTTAAGAAATAAAAAAAATATTTGTTTAATTAAAATATTTAAAAGACGGGATTTATCTTTAATAATTTGAAAATAATTTAATAATCTAATTATGAAATTTAGAAATATAAAGTTGTCCAAGATATATTAATTAGAATTTAAAAAAACTATATACATCTTAATGAGTTATAAAATTAAAAAATTTAATGATTTCAAAAAAGAGGATTGGAATAAATTAGTCCATAAAATGGATGGTAACCAGCAACATTTTACTTGGAGTAGAGTAAAATATTTTGAAACATTGCCAAATATTTTAAATTTATCTTTTGCAGTTTTTGAAGGCAATGCTTGTCTTGCTTTAGTTGTTCTTGGAGAAAGCAGGGTGGAAAATAAAATGTCTTTTTCATTTAATAAAGATCACTGTCCCGAACCAATTGTTAATCTTAAACTTTCAACGCATGAGAGAAAAAGACTTAAAAATAATTTAAGAATATTAATTGAGGATATAGCGAGGGAGAGAGGAGTAAAAAATTACAAATTAAGAACACATCCAGTTGTATTTAAAAATGGATTGCCGCTTATTTCTTCAGAAGATCAGTTTTATCAGATTAAATGGGCAAAAAATTTCTTTGTACATAACACAATAATTATTGATTTAAAAAATAAAGAAAGCGAAATCTGGGATAATTTCAGTAAATCCCATAAAAAAAATATAAAAAAAGTGGAAAAAAAAGGTCTAAAATTTACAATTTTATCAAAAGAGAATAGCAAAAATGAAATATTAAAAAAAATTGAAAATTTTAAGAAAATTCACTTTTTAACTTGGGGAAAACAAACTAGACCAAATGCAAATTGGGAATGTATGGTTAATTCTATAATTGACGGTGAAGCAATATTATTTACTGTTCTACTTAATAAAAAAGAAATTTCTCACTTATACTGTGGTACTCACAAAAAATTTTGTTATGGATGGTCGCAAGCAAATTTAAAAGAATTTGAAAAAGAGTTTATGCCTAGACATTTTTTAGAATGGTCAGTCATTAAGTATTTAAAAAAAAAGAAGTACTCTTTTTATGAAATTGGAGAACGATATTATGAATGTAATTTCGAAGCACCTCTAAAATTTTTTTCTATTTCCGACTTTAAAGAAAAATTTGGTGGCAGCTTTTACCCAAAAGTTTTTTTCCACTCAGAAATTAAATAACAATCTTAAATGAGAAACAACAAAACTTTACTTGTTTTAACTGCTTTAGAACATAGTTATAAAAAATTTAAAAAAGTATTTTATCTTGGGGAATGGTGTTTAACTTACGAAAATAAAGTTAACTTAAAAATAAAACGATACAAAGTTCAAAAACATCATTGGACGTCATTTAGAAAATTAAAAAAAGACTCTCTTAATCTAGAAAGAGAATACGAAAGATTGCTTAACAAAATATCTGTATTGTTAAACAAATTTCATAAAACTAAATTTAATAAAGAGTATTGGAGAGTAATAGTTGGTCCGTGGTTATATTTTTATTTAATTTCAATGTTTGATAGATGGGAGTCTTTAAGAAGTTTAAAAAAAATAAGCACTTACAGTATCCCAAATTATCAAACTGATGAAGATATTTTTACAACTTACGACACAATTGAATATTGGAGCAAAGCAACTCAATCTGATTCATGGAACCAAGCTAACTTTATAAGAATATTAAAATATCGTTTTAAAAAAATAAATTTTATTAAAAATACTGTTAAGGATAAAAATAATTATTTAAGCAAAAGAATTAATAAAAAAAATAATATTATTTCTGTATTTAAATATTTAATTACCATTCTGGATACTTTATTTTCAAAAATATCTTTTTCTTTTAATAAAATTTATGTAGAAACTCTTTATTTTTCAAAATTAGATGCATTTAAATTACAAGTTAAATGTAAACAATTTCCAAGTTTTCAATTAAAAACTTTTAATTATAATAAGAATGAATATAAAAAAATAAATTTAGAAGGAAGAAAAAATTTATTTAAATTTAAACATCGGAAAAATCAAAATTTTTCAGGTTATTTAAATAAATCCTTAATAACAGATTTTCCTTTAGTCTTTTTAGAAGATTATAAAAAAATAGACAATCTAAATTATAGTAAGTATAAAAATAATTTTAAAATAATATTTTCTTCTATTTCACAAATATTTAATGAAAGATATAAAATATGGTTAGCTAAAATGATAAAAAAAGGAACAAAGCATTTTATAGTGGGTCATGGAGGAGGTATTCCAGTGGTATTTTTAAACAACATGTTTCAACACGAATTAAAAATCTCTAATAAATATATTTCATGGCACAAGCCTTTTCATAAAAAACATTTTAGATTAACCCCTCCTTTGATAAGAAAATTCAGCAAAAAATACTCTAAAAATAGATATAAAGAAGCAAAAAATTGTTTAATATTAAGTTGTGACACACTCCGCTATCCTGTCAAAATACAGGGTTTTCCATACGTAGAACAATATAAGTCCTGGTTAGGAGACATTTCTACTTTAATCAATAATTTAAATAAAAAAATAAAAGATAACTTAATTTATAGATGTTCAGCTACAAATGTTGGATTTAAAACAGATAAAATTCTTAAAGAAAAACATAAATTTTTAAACATTAGTAATTTTGATAAAAATACATTGTCTGACGAACTAGAAAATACTAAAATATCTGTAATAACCTATCCAGAGACAGTCATTCCAGAATGTTTATTAAGTAAAAAACCAATGATAATTACTTTATCACCTAAGATTTATCATTTTATCCCTCAGGTAAAAAACATTATTAATGAATTGAAAGATAACAAGATATTTTTTGATAGTCCAATTAAAGCAAGTAGTTTTATAAATTCTATATGGAGCGATCCCAGTTTGTGGTGGGAAAATAAAAACACTAAACAAGCAATAGAAAAACTAAGGGATTACACTTTTGAGAATAAAATAAATTGGTTAAATGACTGGAAAAATTTTACAGAAGAACAAAAAAAATGAAAATTGCAATAATCGGAACTACTCCAATAATGGTATTGAAAGCTTTATTGCTCTCAAAAAATCATGATGTAACTATTTTTGAAAAGACCAATAAGTTAGGAGGAGCGTGGAGTTTTGGAAAATTTAAAAATTTTTCTTACCCTGAAAAAACGAACATCATAGTACCAGATAATAAATATGAAGAAAAATTTATGATTAAAATAAAAAAGTATCTTAATTCTAATTTTAAGGTTAAAATTCATAAAAATCAAAAAAGATATTCTAATATAACTCCATATAAACCAAAAAAAGTATTCATATTTGATATTAATCATTTATTTAAAATTTTAAAAAAATCTAAAATTAAACTTAAAAAAAAAAGTTGGGTTAAATCTCTTAAAGTGAAGAAAAAAATTGTGATAATTAATTCTAAATTAGTTTTTAATAAAGTTTATATTCCCTTTTTCATAAATTTAGATAATACTACGATAAATAACAAAAAATATTTTTTTCCATTTAAAAAAATTTATAATAAACATGTGCATTTTATTACTAAAAAAAAATTTTCTGAAGAATTTTATTATTTGGAAAATTACAATAAATATTTAGATAGAGCTCAATTGCTAAAACATGGTTCATATTATTTTTTTACTGCAAGAGTTAGAAAAATTTTTAAACATCTAAGCTTAAAAACAATATTCAAATTATCTAAATTTAATATACAAAAAAAAAAATTTACTAAAATTAAAGTTGATTAAATATACACATCATTTTAGAGATAAGTCACAAATAAAAATGTTATTAAATATAAAAAAAAATAATTATATTAAAATTATTGACACAAGACAATTTGTAGACTCGTTTAAAAAATTAAAATTAATATAATATGAATCCAAAAAAGCAAATATTTAAATTATACGAAAAAGGTTTTAAAAAATTAGGAGCAATTTATCAAAGGCAGTACCCTAATGAAGAATTTTGTAGATTTATGGGTAGAAATTTTTTTCATATTCATAAAAGTAAAAGAAAAAAAATAAATTTTCTAGAAGTAGGTGTTGGAAGTGGAGCAAATTTACGCTTAATTGCGAACGAAGGTTATAATGCATCAGGTATCGATATTTCTAAAGACTCTATCAAAATAACGAAAAGTCTATTTAAAAAAGAAAATTTTAAAGCAAATTTAAAAGTAGGAGACATGACAAATATACCTCATGAGTCAAACAAATTTGATTGTGTATTTGATGTTTTCTCTTCATGTTTGTTAACAAGAAAAGATGGTAAAATTTTTTTAAATGAAGTGAATAGAGTACTTAAAAAAGGAGGAAAATTTTTTTCATATTTTCCTTCAAAAAAATCGAAGATGTTTAAATCAATAAATAAAAAAATGTTTGATGAAGATACAATTTTTAAATTAAACGATAAAAAACCAATTTATATAATTGACAATGCTCCAATGCGATTTTTAGATAAAAAACAATATGTAAACATGCTCAAAAAAAATAATATTTCAACTTTGTATTCAGAAGAGCTAAGCAAGACATATTTTAATGGTAAAGATCAATTCACTTTTGTAATCATAGAGTCTATAAAAAACTCTAGCCATACAAACAATAAAAAAAAATTTTAAGACAATTACAAAAATATTAAATTTTTATGAAAAAGTCACTACAAATATCGATTATAGTACCGTCCTATAACTCTCAGAATTATATTGGAAGATGTTTAAGGTCTTTACTTAATCAATCTTTTGATCAAGACGAATATGAGATTATAGTCATTAATGATGGTAGCAAAGATAAAACTAAAGAAGCGATAAAAAATTTTTTAGGAGACATTGTGTACTTAGAAAATAAAATAAATAAAGGTTTACCTGCAAGTCTAAATAGGGCAATTAAAAATTCTAAAGGCCAATATATTGTTAGAGTAGACTCAGATGATTGGGTTCATCCTCAATTTTTAAATATTTTATATTACCATTTAAACTTAAATCCCAAAATTGATGCAGCTGCATGCGATTATCATTTAGTTGATAATAAACAAAAAATTTTATCTTATAATAATTGTGAAAAAAAACCGATCGGATGTGGAATTATGTTCCAAGCCATAAATCTTATAGACATTGGATTGTATGATAAAAAATTTTTTGCAAGAGAAGAAGAAGATCTAATTTATAGATATAAAAAAAAGTATACTGTAACTAGAGTTCCAATACCATTATATAGATACAGGAAACATGATAACAACATGACAAAAAATAAAAAACTAATGAAAAAATATTTAAAAAAAATTAAGACAAAATATAAAAAAAGTTAAAAAAATGTTTTTTAAAAAAAAAATAAAAAAAAATAATCCTTACGTAATTGCTGAAATAGGAGTAAATCATGAATGTTCTATTAAAATGGCAAAAAAATTAATTGATCTCGCAGTAGAAGGAGGAGCTCATGCAGCAAAATTTCAAACATATAAAGCTGAAAAACTGGCATCAAAGAATAGTCCAGCCTACTGGAACATAAAAAAAGAAAAAACTCTTAGCCAATACAAATTATTTAAAAAATTTGATAAGTTTGATTACTCTCATTATAGAGAGTTATATTTTTACTGTAAAAAAAAAAAAATCGAATTCGCTTCAACACCTTTTGATGAAGAAGCCGTAAATTTTTTAAATCCTTTTCTTAAATTTTTTAAAATAGCTTCTGCAGATATTAATAATCTTCCATTACTTAAAGAAATAGCAAAAAAAAAAAAACCAGTTATAATTAGTACTGGCGCTTCATTTATCAAAGAAGTTAAATTTGCTGAAAGTTTTTTGAAGA
>MDSY01122635.1_pt1 | contig 12225 bp, 9 predicted proteins | sample 811131 | NCBI WGS metagenome assembly MDSY01 (sample SAMN05326643, study PRJNA326480) | marine metagenome | isolation source: seawater | place: Atlantic Ocean: South West | collected 2010
CAAGACGCAGTTGATCAATCATTTTGTCATCGATGAAGCCCGTGAAAAGAACGGTGTTCTTGTGAGCTGGTACTTGGTTGATCTGCCCGGATTTGGTTATGCAAAAGTGAGCAAATCTAGCCGCGTAAAGTGGCAACGAACCAGTGAGCAGTTTTTAAAAAGTCGTCCCAATCTAATGTGTGTCATGATGCTACTAGATAGCCGGCACACACCTCAAAAAGTGGATTTAGAATTCATGGAATGGATGGGTGACAACCAGCTTCCATTTGTCATGGTCTTCACCAAGGTGGATAAGCTGAATCAAGCAGAACGGGCGTCTTTCATGTCGAAATACGAGGCTGAAATGCTCAAGCGATGGCACCGCATGCCTCCGGTGTATGTTACGAGTGCAGAAAAGGGAGAGGGCCGTGAAGAAGTACTTCGTTTCATCGAGCAAACGAATGCTTTATTCGAAGCGCCTTAATCTGTTAGCACCCCCAGGCGTTTTGCTAGCTCTTCCGTGAAGTTTCGGACGGCATCTGCGTGCGCTTTGTCATTGGTTGCCCTCTCGAGAGTGCCCGCCATGGTCATCATTGTTTGACAAACGAAATGCCGCATTTCTTCCACGCTCATCTCTTTGGTCCATAGGTCCATGTGAATAGCATTTCCATCTTTATCATCCCACATGGCGAGTGCCATGGCTTTGACAGCCTTGTTGCTCACATCGCTGTCCTCAGCAGACCATTGAATGCTCGAGGGTACTTTGTTTTCGTCGGTGGTGATATCGATTTGAATCTTGGAGGTGGTCATGGTTGATGGGATTTGGTCGTTAAAGTTCGGCTCAAATTGCGGTTAAGCGGGTCTATAACTTTTAATGATTGGAAGTGGATCTCGTGTGTTGATGAGATCGCTTAAAGTCCAGTCGGGGTGATCATCCATAAAGTCACTGACCATACGCAGCCCCATCCAGGCGCCGAGTCGATCCGGACCTTCTTGCGGAATTCCGCCGACCCGTGTAAAAGGACCTTCGTCAAACCATCGGCCAAATTCCATCCGATTGGCGTTAAATAACATGCCTTGGGGTTGCAATTCCAGCCAAATGGACTGCTCGTTTTCTACCGCCCATAGGAGATCCTCTGGACTCCAGTCCAGGAGATTGCTCAGCGATTCATTGGGCATGCACTTTTCGAGCAAGAATAGTATTTTCCCCCAATAAAGCAGTTCGTTTGCGCATTGACTTGTGTCATAAAATCGCTCGCTAAAATGCACCAAAAGCCAACCGCGCATGGCTGCCGCAGGAATGCGCGCCGGTTGCATTTTCTCACGCATATATTGGGGAAACATATGAGGCGCGAGGGACTGTACTATGGAGTGATCGGTACCGAGAAACCATTCCAGGCCAATCCCCAAGTGAGTCGGGGTAGGGTATACAGCAAAGTTAAAGCCGCTGTTCATCCATGTAATCTTAGGTGTGGATTCCTCGGGCATAAAGTATCTGAATCGTCCGAAAGCTTGCAACAGGTGTGTTTCGTATTCTGGCAAAGCTTTATCAGAACCAGAGGTTGAATCGACAGCGGCTTCGATAGGGGTCACGTCCGGATGGAGGGCAAACGCTTTCAGTTTGTCGATTGTTGTGGGCGCACTGGCTTGGCCAATCCGCAGAATATCCTCGGTGTAAACAATCCCGAAATCGCCCGTGGCATCCTTCCATATGGCCAATGCTTGGTCAGAGCTGTCTGGCAGATTGGCGATTACGCTTCGCACATCGAGAGGTTGATCAACCTCTGTATGTCGCAAGGCAGAATCGGGCACAACCCACCGTTGGTCATCGCAGCTGCTAAAAACAAAAGCAGCCAGCACCATGGCTGCATTTCCGAAAATGCGGCGCACTCGTAAACATTGCGCAGTTGGAATTGTCTGCCGATTGATTGAAATCATTGGGGTGTTAACCATTAGTTTTGAGACATCGCAAAGATGGAACAGTCAACTCGCTTTCGGAATTACTTGAGGATCTTATTAGTTCCATTCGGTCTAATCCTCCTACTTTCAAGTCCAGGCGGGGCTTTCGGTCAGGGGTATCACCTGGGATTGCAGCTGATTCCCAACGTCTCTATGGCGGAGTCTAGAGAGCTTTCTCACACGGGAGCAGAGGCGAGTGCTCACTTTGGGTATGGATTTGTGTTTGATGCCATGTTCACAGAAACTTATGCAATTGGGACGGGGGTCAATATCTTCTACAATGGAGGTGTTACGCAGCACTTGGCGTTTGCCGAATCTGAAACTGGAACGTCCATTCAGGCCATTCAGCTTCACCAGCAGCAACAATATGTAGAGGTTCCACTGACATTTAAAATGCGAACGAAGGAAATTGGTTACACTACTTACTTTGGTCAGTTTGGGGTGGGATTTGGGCTGAATGTTCGCTCAGAAGCAAGTCAAAAAGTCACACCATTTGCATTCCTCGATTCTTCGGGAGTCGTTTCAGATCTTGTCTTCAACTCGTCTTTACTAGAGAGTGCGGATAGTGAGCAAGTTTCCATGACAGATCGCACGCGCTTGTTTCGTCCAAGCATGATAATAGGCCTTGGGGCTGAGAGGCGGTTGACCGGAACTACCGCGTTGGTGTTTGCGATTCGCTACAATGTGGGGTTGCGAAGCCAATACGAGGATTTTGAAGCATTGCAATTACTGGAGGCCAAACAGCTTATTTTACAATATGATTCGACAACCGGCCAAGAATTGCCTGTTCCGGTCCAGATGCAGGGAAAAACGGGTCAAATTGAACTTTGTTTCGGTCTGATGTTTTAACTGCATATGTCCAACTCAATCATCCCTTCAGCGGCCATTGACTGTATCGTGCAGTGGTTGATCGATTACCAGGCCAAGGCCGGCACAAACGGATGGGTTGTTGGCGTAAGTGGCGGCATTGATTCCGCAGTGACATCCATTTTGTGCGCCCGCACCGGATCTCCAACTTTGTTGGTGGAAATGCCCATTCATCAGCATTCTGAACAGGTAAGTCGGTCTCAAGATCACATCCAGTCATTGACGGAGAAACATGCACATGTTTCGGCACGAAAGGTTGATCTCACGAATGTTTATGAGCAATTGGCTGCTTCGTTGCCGAATGATGGAGATCAATCAGAAGGCTTGGCTCTGGCGAATTCGCGCGCGCGAATTCGGATGACAGCGCTCTATGCTCTTGCGGCTCAAAGAGGAGCGCTGGTTGTTGGAACTGGAAATAAAGTGGAGGATTTTGGGGTTGGGTTTTATACCAAGTATGGCGATGGGGGCGTTGATTTGAGTCCCATTGCCGATTTGGTGAAGACGGAAGTTTTTGCCCTCGCATCGGAGCTTGGAGTTATTGCATCCATCCAAAATGCACCGCCAACCGACGGGTTATGGGGCGATGATCGCACGGATGAAGATCAATTGGGTGCGACTTATCCCGAATTGGAGTGGGCCATGCAGGAGGCGGGCGCTGACTCTCAAGCTTGGTCTTCCCGTCAACATGAGGTGATGGCTATCTACAAACGGCTGAATCAGGTCAATCAGCACAAGATGCAGCCTATTCCTGTTTGTGTTCTGCCTGAATCCGCTCGCCGCAAACACTGAGTTCACTCGTCTTCTTCTTCTTTTTTCGCTGCTTGAATGGTCAGTTTTGTGAATTGTTCCTCTACCGCTCCCTTTTCTTTCCAGATTAATTGGTACGCTCCAATTCCCAGGTGGTCTGCAGTCCCCGCTATCCGAATGGGAACATCAATCTGTTGCCAGCCCTTTTGTACGGAAGCTGAATCGCTTAAGGTGATCCTTTGACCGGTGGAGTCTTCAGCAAGCCAACTGCCCAAAAGCGCCTCCGGTGAAAAACAGCTGAACTGTGCGGTTACGGGTGTCGGCGCATTCCAAGACCATCCTTTTTCGCCCCATTTTTCGCTCCAAGTTACTTCGGCCAATGTGTCCATAACAAAGTGATTAGGAGCAGAATCAACCCATCGCACGTCTGCGGGCCATTGATTGAGAAGCAGGTCAATATCAAGCACCCAAATGCTCCTTCCGTGCGTGCCGATGACCAATTCATTTTCCCGCTCTTGGATCACCAGATCGTGAACGGGTACCTTGGGCATTTGAGGGTGAAGTGTGCCCCAGGTTTTTCCTGCATCGAGGCTGGCATAACCGCCGCCGTCCGTGCCAACAAACAGAAGATCAGGATGCGATTCTGACTCTATGATTGCGTTTACGGGTTCGGAGGGGATGCCACCGGCTGCGTTGCTAGTGCCAATGCGATTCCAGCTTCTGCCGTCATTCTCAGTCACAAAAACATAGGACTCAAAGTGGTCGAGGCGGTAACCGTTCAGCGTGACATAAAGCCGTTGCGTTGCGTGGTGGCTCCAAAGAACTTCACTTACCCATAAAGTCTGATTCTTTTTGGGACTTTGAGGCACCGGTGAGCTCAAATCCGTCCAGGTGTAGCCTCCATCTCTGCTGATTTGAATGAGGCCATCATCGGTTCCAATGGCCAATTGTCCGAAACGAAGCGGGCTTTCATGCAGGCTCGTAATGGTGCCAAACGGAACATTCCCTCGAAGGCCTCCACGCGTCAAGTCGTTGCTCAAGGTCTCCCATTCACGTCCTTGATCAAAGGACCGATGGACCCGGTTGGAGGCCATGTATAAAATATCGGGCTGGTGCCGGCTTAGCCAAATGGGGGTTTGCCAATTCCAGCGGAGCGGCGTCTCGCCTAATTGGTGCTGCGGGTGGATGCTGGTGTAGTTTTCGTTCTCGCGATCTTGCCGGCTGTACCAGCCAAATTGGGAGCCTGAAAAAACGACTGAGGGGTCCCGCGGATCTACTTCGACTTGCATGCCGTCTCCACCGCCAATCATGCTCCAACCGTACTGGCCATTTTGCTGCCATCCAGGTGAGGCTCGGTAGAGCGATGATCCCGCCCAGGTGCCGTTGTCTTGAAGCCCACCGTATATGTGATAGGGTTCAGCGTTGTCCACTTCTATGGCATAAAATTGTCCAACGGCAGGACTGTTGCATTTGATCCAATGATCGCCTCCGTCCCAAGAAATATTGATGCCGCCATCATTGCCGTTGATGAGGTGATTCGGATCGGAGGGATTCGACCACAAGAAATGATGGTCTACATGGACATTCGCGGCTCCAATCGATTGCCATTTTTTGCCTCCGTCAGTCGATTCCAGCAAGGGAACTCCTGCGATATATAAGTGATTGGGGTTTGTGGCATCGACTTCAATCAATCCAAAGTAATATCCGTAGGTATAGCAAACGTTTTCCAGCGGTTCCTCGTGTGTCCGTCTCCACTTTTTGCTGGACAATAAGTCGAGTTGGTAGACTTCCGCCCCGACAATTTCTGCATCGAACAAGGCTTTGTTGCCGTCGGTGAGGTAGTCATGCAAGGCGCTGGGTGATATGTCTCCGCTTTTTACTTGTTCGAAAACTTGAGCGGCGGTCAAATCTTGTGGGAAGTTATTCTCTTCAAGAAAAGTGCTGAGCATTCCTGTGTCAACTTGGCTAAATTTAGCGGCATCTAGCGTGAGGAATATGTCTGCTTTGTAACCTTTGCCATCTTCTTCATCTGAAGGTTTTGGCGTTTGATTGTCCACAAGGGCAAACAGCTGTTTTGATTCGGCATGCCAAGTGAGACCAATTCGTCCGGTGAATTCAGATTGAGGGAAGCCTTCCAAAGCGGATATTTCGCGCCATGTGGTCCCTCCATCACTGGATTCCCAAATGCGGCTTCCGTTGCCATTGCCCTTGAAATCCCATGCTCGTCGGGTGCGGTCCCAGGTTGCAGCGAATAGATGCTGTGGGTCGTTTGAGTCTATGACGAGGTCGACGGCGCCAGCGGCCCCATGCTGGCCTTTTACATCTAAGGTTTTTTGCCAATTTACTCCTCCGTCTGTGGTGCGGTAAATGCCTCCAGATTGGTTTTCGGAATACAGCGGTCCGAGCGCAGCGACATGTGCCACGGCCGGGTTTTCGGGATCGAGTACAATGCGTCCAATGTGCTGGGTTTTTTCCAGCCCGAGGTGGTTCCAAGTCTTTCCGTGGTCATCGCTGGAGTAAACCCCTGTGCCCGCATATGAACTGCGTGAAGAGTTGACCTCTCCGGTACCCACCCAGATGCGTTCGGACTCGCTGTGATACGCCACCGCTCCGAGTGTAATGCTCAAAGCATCATCAAAAAGAGGTTCAAAGCTGGTCCCGTGGTTGTTTGTGAACCAGAGTCCTCCTGAGGCGTAAGCCACGTAGAATGCACTTCCGTCTGAGGAAGCGAGGGCCACGTCTGCCACTCTGCCACTCATGACGGCAGGACCTACGTTGCGCAAAGCCAGTCCGCCAGTCCAGCTGTTTTCTGAAGCGTTTCGTACCTGCGATTTTACACGGAGACGCTCACTGCTCGTTGTGGGATCGAGCGTGTATTTGGATCGGCTGAGTTGGGCGTTGGCCTGATTCTCTAGGTATAAGAGTGAAAGCGCTACAAGTCCAAGGGTTGGAAAGATTCTGGCGTTCATTTCAATTTTGGATTGTTGATGTGACGATTTGAATCACGGGCATTTTTCTTGGCCATATTTTTGTGAAAAGCGTCGGTGAGGTTCACGTCAGTTTGATTTGCGAGTGCTATTAGCACCCAGAGTACATCTGCCATTTCATCACCAAGGTCAGCTCCCTGATCTGATTCCTTCTCGCTTTGTTCGCCGTATCGACGGGCTATGATGCGCGCCAATTCGCCAACTTCCTCGGTAAGAATGGCAAGGTTCGTCAGTTCGTTGAAATAACGAACACCAACAGTAGTAATCCACTGGTCTACATCTTCTTGAAAATCTTGCAAGCTCTTAGTGTCTGGTTTCATGATTTGTTTTTGGTATCAATCCAGATGGTTACCGGACCATCATTGGTGAGTTGGACTTGCATGTCTGACCCGAATTTACCTGTGGCGATAGGCTTCTGTATCGCAACGTCCATCGCGGCTACAAATGCGTTGTAAATGGGTATGGCGTGTTCAGGCTTTGCAGCATGGGTAAAGCTTGGACGGGTGCCTTTTTTGGTAGACGCATGGAGGGTGAATTGGCTGACAATCATAACTTCCCCGTCGATGTCGCAGACGGACCGATTCATCTTTCCTTCTTCATCCGAAAAAATACGCATCCCTGCGATTTTATTTGACAACCAATTAACATCGTCATTGTTGTCTGCTTCTTCCACTCCGATAAGGACCATGAGTCCTTGACTGATTTGTCCGCAAATTGTGTCTGAAATGGAGACAGAGGCTTCGGATACCCGTTGTATGATTGCGCGCATGTGGGTGCAAAATACAACATGCGAAAGGATGGTTTTTCGCCATCCACATTTTCGATAAAAGTCGTGAATAATTGGTGGTAAATCTGAGAGCCAAATCTGCCATTGGCAGTGACCATGGGCTTAATTTTACAGTCTTAACGAATATTGAGCCATGAACGCGTCAACTGCTCCAGCCACTATGGAACAAGCCCAGGAAATGGGGCTGATCCCAGAAGAATTTCAGAAAATTGAAGAGATCCTCGGCCGGGTCCCCAATTTCACCGAGATGTGCATTTACTCAGTGATGTGGAGTGAGCACTGTTCGTACAAGAACTCCATAAAATACCTCAAAACTTTGCCCAAAGACGGAGACCACATGTTGGTCAAGGCAGGAGAAGAGAATGCTGGAATCGTAGACATCGGGGATGGATTGGGTTGTGCATTTAAAATTGAATCGCACAACCACCCTTCGGCATTGGAGCCGTATCAAGGTGCAGCGACAGGAGTAGGCGGAATCAATCGGGACATTTTCACCATGGGAGCGCGCCCCATCGCCCAATTGAATAGTCTTCGGTTCGGAGATTTGAGCCACCCACGGACCAAGTGGTTGTTGGAAGGAGTGGTGAAAGGAATTGGCGATTATGGCAATAGCTTCGGCGTGCCTGTAGTAGGTGGTGAGGTCTTTTTTGATCCGTGCTACCAAGTAAATCCTCTCGTTAATGCGATGTCCGTTGGGATTTTGGAAACGGACAAAATCATCAGTGCTACAGCCTCTGGAGTAGGCAATGCGGTCTACATCGTGGGGTCTGCGACTGGAAAAGACGGAATACAAGGCGCTTCGTTTGCCTCAAAGGACATCACCGCAGACAGCGCCAATGACCTGCCTTCAGTTCAGGTGGGGGATCCATTCCAAGAAAAGTTGCTCTTGGAAGCGACGTTGGAATTAGCGGCTACTGACGCCGTGAGAGGCATGCAGGACATGGGGGCCGCAGGGATTACGTGCTCAACGTCTGAGATGTCAGCAGCGGGTGAGGTAGGAATGGACATTCATCTGGATCATGTCCCTTTGCGTCAAGATGATATGCAGCCGTTTGAAATCTTATTGAGCGAATCTCAGGAACGCATGTTGGTGGTGGTGGCACAAGGCCAAGAATCACTAGTGGAGAGTATTTTCGAGAAATGGGACTTGCATGCGGTCAGCATTGGTGAGGTCACGGAGGGCAATCAATTAAGGTACTTCAAGGGCGGGGAACTCGTCGCGGAAGTTCCTGCAGACACCTTGGTACTAGGAGGAGGAGCACCGGTTTATGATCGTGAATATGCTGAGCCAGCCTGGTTTGCAGACGCTCAAGCATGGGATGCTTCCGCGGTACCGGTCCCCTCTTTAGAAGAAGCCAAGGAGATTGCTGAAAAACTGATTGAACTGCCGAATATTGCATCGAAACGATGGGTTTGGGAACAGTATGATAGCATGGTCGGTACATTGAATCGCAGCACCAATCGGCCATCGGATGCCGGGGTTGTGAGTGTACGTGGCACAAAAAAAGCATTGGCATTGACAGTGGATTGCAATGCCCGCTATGTGGAGATGGATCCCGAAATTGGAACTGCAATTGCTGTGGCTGAAGCTGCGCGGAACATCACTTGCAGTGGTGGCACGCCAAGTGCAATTACCAATTGCTTGAATTTCGGCAATCCTTACAATCCTGAGGTATACTGGCAGTTTGTAAAGGCCATTGAGGGGATGAGCCGTTCGTGCCGATTCTTTAATACTCCTGTGACGGGAGGAAATGTGAGCTTTTACAATCAATCTGTTCAAGCGGACGGTACGGCGGTGGCTGTTTTCCCGACCCCTACGATTGGCATGGTTGGCCTCATAGAAAACAAGGACAATCACATGTCCTTGAACTTCAAAGAGAAAGGTGAGTTAATTTTCCTGCTGGGAGAGACAACCAACTGCATTAACGCCTCCGAATACTTGAGTAGCATTGTGGGTGTCAAGCGTTCGCCGGCACCGCATTTTGATCTTCAAGCGGAGGGCAAAGTCCAAGACTGTGTGCGAAAGGCGATTGAACGAGGTTGTGTAGAGGCTGCCCACGATGTTGCGGATGGAGGTTTGTTTGTGGCTTTACTAGAAATGGCCATGCCATCTGATTTGGGCTTCGATGTCGTCACCGATGATGAAATTCGACTGGATGCTTTCCTTTTTGGAGAGGGTCAGGGGCGAATTATTCTGAGTTGCAAGGAGAATCAGCAGGATCGACTACTGGACTTGATTGAGGAATTCGATATGCCAATTGTTTTGTTGGGCCATGTGACAAAAGGAAAAATCCATGTCGATGGTGAGCCATTCGGCTTTTGCCAAGAGTGGAGAAACACGTATGACAATGCCTTGGAAGAGGAATTGATGGACTGAGGCTGACCCAATAAGGATCATGCGAACAACGCAAAACAAATTGAATCAACTGACGTTAAAAAAACGATGAAACAGTGGCTCTTCTTTATTTTTAGTAGTTCATTCGTTAAGTCGATTCTTCGAATTGGTGCCGTGTGGCTGTTGATTATAGGAGGCCTTTGGTTTTATTTGAAATTTTACAGCCGGCCAGATGCGATTCAAGAAATGCCAGAATTGAAAGGGATGAAATTGACAGAAGCCCAAGATGTCTTGGAATCACTAGGGCTAGAAATGATTCATTTGGACAGCATTTACAGTCGAAAAGGCCGAGCATTCGAAGTCATAGAGCAAGTGCCACCATTCGGTTCGAAGATCAAGTCAGGCCGAAGAATCTATGTTACAACATACCGCAGCACCCCACCTTTTGAGAAAATCGGTATTCGGGAAGGCCAAGAACCGGGAATAGCGCGTGTTATTCTTGAAAACAAGGGATTTGAGGTGGTGGAAGTCCTTGAGCCCAATGTTGCATTGGTGGGACGTGTCATTCGTCTAGAGAATTCAAAAGGAGACGTGTTGACTCCGGATCAGCGCTTGCCCAAGGGCTCTCAGGTTAGATTGGTGTCTGGCACCACGACCAATGAACGTGTAGGTGTTCCTAGTCTGGTGGGGCTTACCTTGGAGGAGGTTCGAGTTGAATTGATGAAGGCGAAGCTCAGTTTGGGATTGGTAGAATATGCAGCGTCAGTGGAAGACAATCGAGATTCTTTGAGGGCGACGGTGTTGGAGCAGCATTTGAAACCTACGATGCAGAAAACCATGGCCGCAGGCACGGAAATTGATTTGTACCTTGGCCTACGTTGGGACTCAGGTCGAAAAAACTGAGCAATTACACAGATACAGAACAGTTGAGAATGCAGAATGGAACGCGAATGAAATGGATTTTTGGAGTGCTCGTATGCATGGGAGTATGGAGCGCAGGCTCGACCTTGGCACAAGCGCCTGCAATCCAAGAAATAGTAAGGGATTTGCAGTTTGTCCCGATAAATAGTGCGTCTTCGAGCTCATTTTATCTTTCATCGAAACAAGAGGGTTCGATTCAGCAGCGTGGTGGGGCGATTTCCTTGCCGTTCTTTGATGACTTTTCAACTCCTTCAATGCCTAATAATGATGGGACGCTTGATGGATTCGAGGCTTTTCAGCGCTGGGGCGTTGGGTCCGCGAGACGTACAGAGACATATACGATTCAAGCACCTACCATCGGTGCTGTAACCTTGGATGGCATGGATCGATTTGGAGTGCCGTATAACTTTGTTGCGGTCAATACGCCTGGCTGGTGTGATACGTTGACCTCACTGCCCATTGCTTTGAACGGTTATTTCCCGGAATCCAATGTTCACTTGATGTTTCATTACCAAGCAGGGGGACGTGGAAACGCACCTGATGTTGGTGAAGACTTGTTGATTCTGGAGTTTAAGTCTACGGATGACGTGAGTGGAGAGGTTTTTTGGACCGAGGTATGGTCGTCAGATAGCACAGCTATTGACGCTTTTGAGCGAGTCTTCGTTTCGGTAGAGGAATTCCCCTATCTCGTGAATGATTTTCAATTTCGATTTCGCAATTATGGGGCATTGGCGGGCAACGTAGATTTATGGCATCTTGATTACATTCTGCTCGATGATCAAATCATCCCTGCGGAATTCGAACTGATCAGTGAAGTGGCAATCATAGAGCCAGTTTCAAGCTTCTTGCGCGATTACACACGAATGCCTTGGAAGCATTTTGTTGAAAATCCAGCGTACTACATGCGGGATAGCCTGTTGATTTCGCAGCGAAATTTCGGCATGCAAGCGGACAACATCAATTGGGGATTTTCGATTGATTATGAAGGGCAAGTCGATGTGTATGAGACCGCTGTTCAAAACACAAATGTCCAGCCACAAACGGCATTTAACACAACGCTGTACATCGGTGAAAATCCGTTGGGAGCGAATTTTGTTTTTGATTCTGAAGTGGCCGATACCTGTGCGACGTTTGCGGTTTCAGTCTGGCAAAGTTCAATCGGGCTGCTGCACACCGAAAAGCAGGGTGTCCCTGACAACGATAGCATTGTTTTTCACCAAATTTTCGACAATGACTTTGCCTATGATGACGGCTCAGCAGAGAAGGCTTATGCACTTACAGCGGCTGGGGGCAAACTAGCTGTGCGTTATGCACTTGAGGTACCAGACACCTTGCTTGGTCTAGCGATTCACTTTACTCCATTTTACACGGATGCGGATGATGAAACGTTCTTGTTGCGTGCTTGGCAAGACAGTGCAGGTATTCCCGGGGCAGAGTTATCTGAGAATTATCAATTTCAAACTCCCCAATATTTTAATGATGGATATGACCTTTTTGCATTTTATGAGTACGATGACCCCATTCCGGTCGAAGGAAATATCCATGTAGGTTTGGTTCAAGCCACGGAAACGGTATTGAACTTTGGATTGGATAAAAATACAAACGCCAATTTGGGTCAGCTGCACTATTCCTTGGGATTAGGA
>MDSY01020542.1_pt1 | contig 12224 bp, 8 predicted proteins | sample 811131 | NCBI WGS metagenome assembly MDSY01 (sample SAMN05326643, study PRJNA326480) | marine metagenome | isolation source: seawater | place: Atlantic Ocean: South West | collected 2010
GAGGAAACGGCTCCATCAGCAGTGGTTGGTTGGGTTTCATCGTTTTCATTCCCTTCAATTATAGACGACTTACTTAAAAAATGATGCACTACCATAACTACAACAATTGCTAGGACGATACACCAAAAAGATATATCTTTAAAAAGTTTCATATATATATTATAATTATATATATTAAAAAAAAAATCAACTAAATTAATTATTTAATTAATGGTATAATGTAAAATCACAATAATTGTAATTAACATCTATAAACACACTTTCTTAAGAAGCAGGTACCCGTCCTTTATTCATCCAAGCGTCCAACCTACCACCAGTAACTCCACTCTCTATTAAACAACGTGATACAGCATCACCTGCACCGGTAGTATGGTTTGTCCCTTCATCACTATCTTTACAATAGCAATATGGTGGTGAAGGGTTTTCCTCGGTTCCCGTTATACCTAAATTTTGTCCTGGTTGCCATACAGAATGACTACAATAAGGTTTACCATTACTATGTGCCATTTCAGGCGTACATTCTTCAGTTTCAGCAGAGCATTTACTATCGGAAGCATCCCATGTACAATTATTAAATTCACCCGTTTCTGATTTTTCAAATGAACTATTACATACACCTTCTCTGGTCGTTGGCGGATAATTCTCAAGGCGTGAACAACCATCGGTGAGGTGCGCGCCCTTTTGAACAAGACCTCTGTCACCACATTCTGGTGGTGCACCTGCTCCGGCACCTGCTCCGGCACCTGCTGCCTCTTTCTTCTCCTTCAGAGTCCCCGCGGCCCCTGCTTCACCCAACACTCTTTCCAAAACACCAGGTCCTTCCATCTTAATTCTTATTCTTTCAACATTTTTCATATTTACTTTTGAATCCGTAGCACCTGTATCTTCATTAGAATTTATATCATTTTCATTACCTTCAATCAATGATATATCACTCACTATATGATGAATTACCATAGCGGTTACCAGAAACAATACTATACACCAAAAAGAAATATTCTTAAACATATTAATTATATATATATAATTTATTTTATTTTACTATGTCCTGATTCTTTTAAAAATCTAGGGTCAATTGAATCCGAACATTTAAGTATTTTTTCTCGTAAATAACATACAAATGTTAATCTTGTATAGTTTTTATCTAATCCCACTGTGCCAACTGCTGGGTTATCATTGTATACCTTGTCTAATTTGGAATTTAATTTTTTATCTTCTGCTGTTTCAAAAATTGCCGTATTTGAATGCCATTGATGTACATCCATTGCTAAAAAATCACCAGACCTTACATCTACACCCACACCAAACTGTGGAAATACAGTATATCCTCCATGATAACTACCTCTTTCTATCACTGTTAGATTCCCGAAACCTTCTGAAAAATCACCAGCATCTTTATGAAGTGCTGTTCTAAAATTTCTATTAATTGTGATTGTTGAAAATGCTGTTTCGGGGATCTTTAAGTGCATTTTTTCATTTGCTCTTGATAATTGTTTTTGATGTGATTCAGGTATTAATTTTTCAAACATATTATCTATCTTTTGTATGAATGGTAATCCATCTTTATAATCTTTATAATTTGTTCTTGTAAAGTGTGTTAAACGACAAGGTAATTCTGCGAAATTTTTAGATGATTCATAAAATCCAATTGGATTAGAAGCAACTTGATTGTTGACTTTCATTTTTGAAACACCATTTTGTTTCTTAATTATTAGATGAATTATACTTTCTTTATCCATAATATCACTTTCCTTAAATTTAATTTCTAGTCCTTTAACAATTTCATTTAATTCTTCTATAGAAAGTTTATCCAATTCTTCTTTCATTTTATTCCCATCGGGTGTTAAATAACCAGTTGACCATTTCCCAGTATTTACTATATTTCTTTTTTTCCAATAAACACCCTCCGTATCTATGGGACCTGCTGAAGCCCCTCTCCCGCGACTTGGTTTTGCTAGATCTTTATATGATTTCCAACCGATCCTTAATAAACTAGTTGATATACATTTTTTTCTAAATTTAAGGAGTAGTTTTTCATTTCCATCATTATCTTTATAATAAACATCACAGTTATAATTAATAACTGGTAATTTCATATGTGATTCATCAATCCATTTACCTTCAAGATTATTGACTTCTTTGTCTGTTAAAAACTTCTCTACAATTATTTTCCTTGGTCGTGGCATATATCTTAAAGAAAGAAAAAAAAAGAATATAAAACGAGTTATTTCTTATAAAAATAAAATAAAATAAAACCGATGATAATAATTAAAATCATCATTAATATTTTTTTCATATTAGTATCACCGGAATACAAATTGCTATATTTTTTAATAAATTCTTCATATTCAAATTCATCTTTATTATTTTTAACATTTACTAAATTATGTATATTGTGTAACCATTTCGCTAAAGATTCTTTAGATTCTAATTGTATCGGGTGTTTTCTTATATTTTGTTTATAATGACTCCTACAAACATCACAGGGAATTACATGACTTAAATTTTCAAAGAAATTTTTGTAATGCTCTTTATCAAATTTAGTAGGGTTTTCTGGATAATTCAACGTTATAGTGTGTAGAAATAACCATGCGTGACTTCCCCAAATATTAGGATCCATATTAATAATACTAAATATTATTTAAACAAAATTATATATTAATTAACATGGAAAAGAAAAGAGATTACTGTAATAATTGTGGAAATTTCGGACATACATATGGAAATTGTAGACACCCTATACTAAGTTATGGGGTAATACTTTATAATTACGGGGAAGATGGAGAACCTTCTATAGTTTTGGTTGAAAGAAAAGATTCATTATCTTATATAGAATTTATGAGGGGGAAATATAAATCTATATTTGATGTAGATTATATTAAATTACTCTTTAGTCGTTTTTCAAAAAAAGAATTAGGAGAAATTGATAAATACGATTTTGATACTTTATGGAAAAATTTATGGATACATACTGAAACGATTAATCCAAGAATAAAAAGGGAATATAAGAAAAGTAAGATTGATTTTAATAAATTGAAGGAGGGTTATAAAAAAGGAAACGACTTTATAAGTATACAAAGTATGATTGAGAGGGTTAGTATACCTTATTTATCAAATGAATGGGAAATACCAAAAGGACGTAGGAAAATGCATGAGAATAATCGCTGTACCGCAATTAGAGAATTTTACGAAGAAACAAATGTAAATCCTTCAACATATAAATTGTATAAAAATATTATTCCGATTGTTGAAGAATATGTTGGTATTAATAGTGTGAGATATAAACATGTTTATTATATAGGTAATACTGTTAATCAATGTAGTTTAATCGTAGATAAAGATAATAAAGATCAATATACTGAAATAAAAGATTTAAAATGGTGTTCTGAGAATGAATGTTTAGAAAAAATAAGGAAATACGATAATAATAAAAGGAATGTAATTATAAATTTTTTTGAATATCTTAGAAATCACAAAAATGTAGTTACATTAGAATAATATTTTTATATATATATTTAATAATGAGTAACGATAAACAACTATATGACAAAAAATACGAAGAGTTTTATCGTGAAAGCGATGTAGGAAAACTCCGTATAAATAAAGAAATAGACGATATACAAACTACCAATGATAATTTTGATTATAATTTCTACCCAGGAAATAATGATAAAGACTTTATTTACAATATTAGTAGACGATTAGAATTTTATCATTTAAAATCATTATTTAACATTACTGAATTATCTAGAAAATGTCCTACCAATAATGTTAAAACAAGCGATCCATTTAATTTTGAATTAACAAATAACCAACAATTTCTCAAAAATTTTATGAATAGTAAGACGCCTTATAAGGGATTGGTTATATTCCATGGAGTTGGTGTTGGTAAAACATGTTCCGCTGTTAATATAAGCAGGTCTTATAGAGATATATTTTATAAAAAAAATAAAAAAATAATATGTTTAGTTCCGAAAAATATAAGAGGGGGATGGGAAAATACAATATATGATCCATCAAAGGGGACACAACAATGTTCAGGAGATAGTTTTGAAGATGTAATTGTAAAAGATAAAAAGGGTAATATTGGAAAAAGAGATGTAAAGAATCTTATACGTGAACATTATGATTTTTATGGTTATTTAGCATTTGCCAATAGTGTTGAAAAACTTATAAAAAATGAGGTTGGTAATCGGACTCTAAGTCCTCATGAAAAAAATGAACTTGAAAAACGTGTTATAGACAAACATTACTCAAATAGAGTCCTTATTATAGATGAGATACACAACTTACGTGAGGAAAATGAAATTAAAGGTGGTGTAAATAAAAAATTTAGAAAAGGAGCCGAGGTTTTTAATCAAGAAAAAGGTGTTAATGTTTTTATAGTTTCAAAAGAAAAAAACAAGGAATATACTGTCCTTGGTAAAGATGGTGTAGAGGAAAAAGTTAGTGAAAATATTTTAAATAATATTCAAGTAGATAAGAAATCAAAAGATATAATTGAAAAAGTTATTCGTCATAGTCGTGGTTTGAGACTTATATTATTATCAGCAACACCAATGTTTAATAAGTCTTCAGAAATAATATGGTTGTTAAATTTACTCTTAAAAAATGATAATCGCCCGACGATAAGAAATGAAGACGTTTTTGATGGAGATAAACTAACTGAAAATGGTAGTAAAATATTAAATGATAAATCTACAGGTTATTTTTCCTACCTGAGAGGTGAAAACCCTATATCATTTCCAATTCGTTTTTACCCGGATATTAATAGTGATAAACGGTGTATTGGTGGGGATTATAATAAGAAGGTAAACTACATAAAATACCCTACATATTCCTTATTTAATGGAGAAAAAATTGATAACGGTGGATTTAAATTTATGAAAATGTATGGTACACTCATGGACAGTCATCAAAAAAACATTTATAATGAATTTATAACAAATATAAGAGGGGAAGGTGGAAATTCTATCAATTTATCTAATAGAAATATAGGAACTCAACTATCAAATGTGGTTTATTATAATGAGGGTGGGAGTTATGATTTCAAAGATAATTTTGGGCAAAGGGGATTTGAAAAAACATTTAATTCCAGAATAAGTCGGAAATCTAAGAAATGTAGTTATAACGATGAACTAAATCAAATACTTTCATATGAAAAAGTAAAGTCATATTCAATTAAGGTACATACGATATTAGAAAACATGTTAGATGAGAAAAGAACTCACGAAGGCATAGTATTTATCTACTCGGATTTTATCTTCTCGGGCATACTTCCAATGGCAATTGCTTTAGAACATATTGGATTTGAAAAATATAATGGGGAAAACATACTTGAAACTTCAGAAAGAATACCTCCGATTGGATATAATCTAAAAAAATTAACAAAAGAAAATAATAAAAAAGCAAAATATATTGTATTGTCTGGTGATAAAAGTTTATCTCCAAACAATGAAAAAGAAAGAAAAGATTCTCTTAATTATAATAACATAAATGGTGAAAATATAAAAGTGATACTTGGAAATAGCGTAACAAGTGAAGGCATGGACTTCAAAAATATTAGGGAGATACACGTCCTTGATCCTTGGTATCATTTATATAAAATAGAACAGATTATTGGTCGTGGAATACGCTATTGTTCTCACAGTTATCATCCCAAAGAGAAACAAAACGTAACAGTATATCTACATACATCATTAGTAGATTATGAGCATGAATCAATTGATACAAATACTTATCTTATCGCTGAGAAAAAGGCATCCGAAATAGGTGAAATTGAGAAAATATTAAAAGGAAATGCGATAGATGCTTTTCTCAATAAGGATATAAACTATATAACCGGGTTGAAAAATATAAAGATGACTACAACATGGGGTAAATCAGTTGATGTAGATATCAATGATAAAGAATATACAAAAATATGTTCATTTTCAGATAAATGCAAAATAGATATTAATACGGAAACAGAAAAAAATTTAGAAAAAGAAATTGAAAAGTATGAAAAAAATAAAGTAGAGTTAAAAAAGGATAAAGAAAAGTTAGAAAAGTATAAAAAATTAGAAAAGGATGAAAAATTAGAAAAGGATATTAAAAAATTAAAAAAGAATATTGAAAAATTAGAAAAGGATAAATATCCAATTATTGATGATACATTTTCAATCACAGACATTTCTGAAAGCATAAAGGAGGTATATTCTATCGTGAAAGAACTTTTTGAAATATATGAGTTATATACGGTGGATGAATTAAAAAATAGAATAAAAGAAGTCATTGATACAGATGACCGTATTATTTATCATTCGTTAGATGAAATATGTGATGATAAAAAAATAGTGTGGAATAAAGATGATATCCCAGGTTATATTATAAACAAGAATGATATTTTCTTATTTCAACCAAATAAGATTAATGATGAATTAGTACCCTTTATTTACCGGTCTTATAAAAAACCGGTTGAGAATGATATTTACGATAATCTATTTTCTAGTATTAAGGTTGATTTTAAAAATACATTCCATTGCGAATCATCATATAATGATGTTTACCAAAAAATTAAAAATATTTTTGAAAAAAATTTAAATGAAGACATAGAAATTTATGGTAATATCATCAATGGGTTGAAACGCGAACATATTAAAGACCATTATATTGACTGTCTAACATATGATGAAAAAATAGTATTATTAAAAGAAATACTATGTGGTTTTATATCTTCGGGTGAAAAGAAAATACAAGATGATTACGATAACGAAATATTTAATTTTTTCAAAAATAATTTTATATATTTAGACGATGATCAATATTATGGTTTTGAAAAAAGAGGAAAAGTTGTTGGATTTTTCATATGTAATCCTGAGAAATACAATAAAATACAAGATATTTTTAATAACTACGATTACTATGAATATGACGGTAATTGGAAAAATCTAGATGAAGTCGGTATAGGTATGTTAAAGAATAATATAATGCAGAATAAGAAATTACAAAATTATTTTAAAACTGGAAAGGTATGGGGATATTCATTTAAGGAAGATAAAAAGAAACATGTATTTAAAATTGTGGATGAAAAACATAAGAGATATGATAATGAACCCGGAAAGGTTATTGGTGATAAAGGGTTTCCAATGCTCACATTATTACAAGAATATATGAATAATTTCAATAGTAATAATAAAAAATATATTGAACTTATGGAAAAGACATTAAATACAAATGTAAATAAAACAAAATGGGGAAAATTTAAAAAAGAAATTGATACATTAAAGAAAGATAATGATATACAGGGTCTTTTAAAATATTTATATAAAGAATTACGTATTGTTGGGAAACAAAAAATAATAACAAAAGATTTTATTACAAAAATGTATGAATTATCTTCGCGAAGTGTTTTTAAATTTTTTAGTTATGACACATTTTTATTTAAGTTTGTGAAATCCCTTTAAAATTTGAATTATTTAAAAAAACATTATATATATAATATTAAATGGAATCAACATACATTACCGAACAATTACTCACGACAAACCTATTTGTTAATGCTAGTCAGGTTAATAGAAATATAGATAATGTAATAAAAAGTAATTTAAAAGAGCAAATAGAGGGTTTATGTTATGAAGATGGTTATATAGTGAAGGATTCTGTTAGAATTGTTAATAAGAGTATGGGTAAAATAGTTGTAAATGACAATGTAAGTTCAGTTTCTTATTCTATTAAATATAAAGCAAAGATTATATCACCAAGTGATGGGGATATAATAGAATCATATGTATCAAACGTTAATAAGATGGGTGTAGTATCTTATATCAAGTTATCTGGAGGGGATTCATCTGAAGAAAGTCCTATGGTAATAATGATCCCTAAGGACTACTTTGATTCAAGTATCTATAATATTGATGATATTAATGTGGGTCAAAAATTAAATGTTGTTGTTGTCGGTACTAGGATTAAGTACCGATCTGAAAAAATACAGATTATAGCAAAACTGAATGAATAAAGTGAGTTATATATCTTATATAAATATAACAGTCATATTAATATAAATTTTTTGTTATGAATATTGAAGATGAAATAGATTCTGATATGAAGAAAAAATATATCTGTGAAAATATTGTAAAAATAACAAATCATAAAAATTACTTAGATATTGTTGACTTCCATGCATGTCCTCATACAAAAAATTCAAATGGTATTTTTATAAACCTTAACACAATTGACATTGATGTTATTGATAAACTATACTATAAATTAAAAAACGAAATAGAAGACGATGCTTTTAGCATTAATATTATTGAAAAACAGTTAATTGAAGAAGAAATAGAAGAATTATTAAAAGTGAGTAATAATGAATATAAGGAAAAAGTATACGATATTATAAAAATGGAAAATTTTACAGAAGAAGAAAATATTATTATTAATTTATCTAAAAAATATAAAATTTGATTATTATTTAAAATATCATCATATATATTAATTATAATATGGAATTGATTAGAGATTACAAACATCTCACAAACGGGTATACAAAAAAGATTAAAATTACAAAATTTACAGAAGGGGAAAATATAACTATTAATAAAAAGGGTGTCGTAGATATTTGTGAAATTATAATTTCACAAAATGAACAAGAATATGATACTATACAAAAACAACAGAGGGAAAACTTTATAGTTAATAAGAAATTGGAAATTGCAGATGATATTACTAAAAATGTAAAGTATAACAAGAATTTTAGTCCGAAATTAATTCAGATAGGACTGCAAAATAAAAATTACCTTTCATCAGTCTTATATATGAACGAATTTTATAAAGTAAATACAGTGATATATAATGATAATACTAATAAATTTTATAAAACCAGTATCAAGGATTACCCAATACTCTATTGCGAATACAAAAACAATACATGGTATAATCTGGAGAATGTAAATGTAGAGGATGACACAATTTTCCATGATATTACTGAACTATCCAATATCATTACACAAGATACAGGAATGATGATATTCAAATCAAATATGTTTCCTATTTCAAAATATAAGGTAAAAGACCTTGAAGAAATGTGTTCAAAAAACAACATACCAACCACTACACCAAATGGTAAAAAGAAACTTAAAAAGGATCTATACGATCTATTATCACTCCATTGCATGAAGGCATCATAAAATATATTACATCTTCTATTCCTTTCATTTTAAATTTTATTTTTTTTTTAAATTTGAATAAATGTTTACTTAAAAAAAAAAATACTCACTATTATAATAATGAAATTGTTTAGTGAAAATACATCGGAAGTTTTAGAATATCTAAAACTTCCACTTGTTAATAATGAAAATGAGTTAGAACTTATATTTGGTTCTACACCATATAAGAATCCAATAAATAAAGGTGTTTTCATAAGAACACTTGAAGAATGTAAAACAGCATATGGAAAATTATCGGAAGTAGTTGATTTAGATATAACAACTGAATTTCGTGGAAAACCGGGTAATGTCCGGGCATCTATTCATGGTATAGACGATATTAAGAAATACTGTAAAGAGGGGACACTAAAAGATATTACTAATGTTGAGTACATGCAAAAAAAGTTCATAAAAGATAAACCAGGAATAAAAGATGAAGATTATAATGTAAGGTTAAAAGTAAAAACAGAAAATATTCTAGATAACAACCACTACTTTGTTAGATCTTTTAATGAAGATTATGAAAATAAAGGAAAACATTACCGTTATAAAAAACGGTTTAGTTTTATAACAGATAATAAGTTGTTCCGTATTGATTTAACTATTATCAAATCAACAAAATACTTTAAAGGGAAATATGATTTTCAAAAATCTTTCAAAAAAGCAAATATTCTAAATAATGAAGAAACTTATGAAGTAGAAATAGAATATGTCGGGTGGAAAAAAGGAGAACTAAGCGGTGTTTCCGCGATTGATGAATTATATAAAAATTATATTGAAGATAAAGGGATACATTATACAACTATTCGTAAAAGTAATATATATGATCCCCTTAATTTGGGGATCAATACTGAGTTATTTGAACCAGATGATGATTTTGATAAAGATCCATCATATGAGTATGGTGATAGTCCACGGTTTGATGGTGATGAGAATCCAACATTATTTGTAAAGTTTTCAGAATCTTCTAAAAAATATTCATATGATGAATACCGTTCACTATTAGGGAAATCTACAATGATAAAGAGGAAATACTTTACCGAAAATGGTATTGATATTAAAGTATTTAATACCCTTATGGAATATTCAAAACGTAATATATTCCATGCTGTTATAAGTGATATCAGTGAAGAAATCAATGAAAAAACAAATGAATTTATTAAAGCAGAAGCAAAAGTATCAATATACCCACCTATAGGAAATACCCAAGTACTATATGTTCCATTAGAATATTTGATAGGGGGATACTTTTCAATTACGGATGATAAAATTATGGAATTGGGTGAAAGACCATTTCTATATGATATTAAAGATGAAAAAGGTAATGTAGATTATTCTGAAAAACTAGAACCTGGATCACCCCTTCCATCTTCCGAAGAATCACCAACATATGCTCCTGGATCACCCCTTCCATCTTCCGAAGAATCACCAACATATGCTCCTGGATCACCTAGATATGATCCTCCTGATTTTGATGTAGATGATGATCAAAGTGGTGGAGGTAAAAAATCCGAAAAGAATTTATTAAATACTATATTTGAAACATTAGAGGAAACCGTAAATCATTTATCTCTAATTATATACGACACAAATGAACTAATTCCTTATAAATTAAAGGAGGATATTATTTATGAATACCGTAAATTGACAAAACAAAAGGCGAAATATTTTACATTTATGGGTCCTCAACCAATTACTCTTAATAAAGGTGGTTTAGATATTAATAACCCAGGTTCAATACTTATTGATTTTGCAGTTACAGAAAAAGCAGATGGAGAAAGATATGAATTGTTTATAATGGAAGGTTCTGGATATCTTATAAACTCAAAGAAAGAAGTAATTGATACAGGATGTTCTTTCAGAAATATTGAAGGAAAATGGTTATTTGATGGAGAATATATTACAAAGGATAAATTTAATGAACCCATGAAATTATATATGATCTTTGATGTTTATTGGTGTGATATCAAAGGTGTAGGTATTCCTAAAGAAGCGCATACACTTCCTTTCATTAACAGAAATCCTGATGATAATCGTTTTAGAAAATATATTTTAGAATGGTTTATGAATAATGTTGAAATTTCCAAAAAAGGTCCTAGAATGGAATGGATGGGATATTCAGCAGGCGGTGTTCCTCTTAAAAAGATTGAAACACCTATGGATATAAGAATAAAAACATATGAATTTGGTTATCAAAGTGAATCAACTGAAGAAAAAATAAACAAAAATATAGGGAAAGATAAATATATACAGATTTTCAAATCATCAAGACATATCCTTAAGAAAGACAAAGAAGGACATTACCCATATAGAATTGATGGTCTTATTTACCTACCTACTAGATTATCTGTAAGAGGGACTGTTGAAAATGTTAATTCTATCAAAATAAATGGAACATGGGATTATAACTATAAATGGAAGGAATCAAAGGAAAATACGATTGATTTTCAGGTTAAAGTTAAGAAAGATATAGAAAAAGGTCAAATAAAAGAAATAATTCAAAATTATGTAATTAATGATTCTGGTAAACGTTCCTTAGAAGAATATAAAACAGTTGAACTATATGTTGGATACAAAGAAATTGACGATAAGAATATTAATTACTGTATGAAAATTATGGATAATTATCAGAGATCAACCGATACTATTCAAAAATTTAATTATAATTCTGAAGAAGATGAAAAATATAATGAGGTAAATATTCCATTAGTTAATGGTAAGATGTTATGTGATAATTTTGAAAATAGTGAAATAAAGGATGGTGATCTTGTTGAAATGAGATTTAATCCAAATGCCAAAAATAGAATGTATTGGGAACCCATTCGGGTAAGAAAAGATAAACTTAAACCACAATACTTTCTACCAGCAAATAATATTTGGAAAACAATAAAAGATCCTATTACTGAAGAAATGATAACGGGAAGTGAAATTATTAAAGGGGATTCTTCAGTAATAAACAGTGGATTATATTATATAGAACGTAGCGATGATCTATTAGTTCATTCACTAGCATTACGTAGATTTCATAATTATGTTAAATCA
>MDSY01078339.1_pt1 | contig 12224 bp, 8 predicted proteins | sample 811131 | NCBI WGS metagenome assembly MDSY01 (sample SAMN05326643, study PRJNA326480) | marine metagenome | isolation source: seawater | place: Atlantic Ocean: South West | collected 2010
ACAACCTATGATTTCATTAACCTCAGTTACTATGCCAAGTTCATATCTTGGAGAATCACTAACAGGTTTGAGTCCAGATTTAAATGCAACTGATTTTGGTACTAGTAATATTTTTCCAGGCATTAATTTAGTCACTTCTGCTGGAACTGTAGGTGCCGTTCCTGTAGTACAGGGAGAGGGAGTTGTCATTGCAAAAGCTCAAATAACAGGAAATATATTAGAGTTAAATAGTTGGGTTGAACAATGGCAACCAACAAATAGTGTCCCTAAATTTAATGGTTCAGATTATGCAAAAGTTAGAAGTGAGGGATTTGGGAGAGATAATGGAGCCTTTGAGATTCAGTTTGGAATAAAATTTCATCTTAAATTATTTCCAGCTCACTCTGGAACAATTACTCAAACGTATAGCATAAAGGTAATAAATAATTTTGATAACGATAGGGACCAATACATATCAGATTATAAAAATGCTTATTTAGCATTGGATAAGGTTCCAGAAATTTCAGAAAGGGTATCGTAATGGCAGGAGCATTCGCAAGAGTCGGAGATCAAACATCGGGACATGGACCATATCCACCAAACACACTTGGAGGACCAGGCAGTTCTGATGTTCTAATAGAAGGAGTACCAGCTGCATTAGTTGGAGATGGTACAACAGTCCCTTGTGTAGCCCCAAACTCACCAACATTGAATGGGGTAATAACAGATGGTTCACCTACTGCAACAGCTAATGGTAAAAAGATAGCAAGAATAGGGGATCCACTTTCATGTGGATGTATCATTCTTGGTGGAGGTAATACTGTAGGTGCAGGGAGTAATGCATAATGGCTAAAGCAAAAGTAGAAGTAAAGAAAATAAAATCAACTCCAAAGAAGACCAGTATTGGAAAGAGTCGAAGGTCTAGACCTTTAAACAAAAGTAAAAGACGAAACTGGAAACGATATCGTGGACAAGGACGTTAGAGATGAGTTAAGAAAAGGTTTTGAACTTCAACTTCGTCATTTGTTTTATAGTAAACCAGAGTTTCCATATCTTCCATCGATGGGTTGTTATCATGTATTCTTTCCAGTGAGGAATCAAGAGCATGACTTTGGATTTCTGGTATTAGAGTGGGAGTGTTATCCAGGCCAGATGTGGAATTGGGTAAGTACTTGGGTAGATACAGAAGAGGAGTTAAGAGCGTATAAGTATAAGAGAGAGTCACCAGATATTAATCGGGAAAAGATTGCAAAAATATTTGCAAAACATATGACTCAAGTTCATCATAAACACATGATGAGGCAACAGGAGGAACAAAAAGATGATTGGGAATCATGGTCCCAATTTCATAAGTCAACCCCTAAACCCTTTTTGAATTGAATGATATGGATTTAAAAATGCCGGGTGGAGATAATATGGCAAAAGAAGAAAATGGTAACGGAGAACATGACCATCATGGGTCCATTGAAAAAAGAAAGAAGTGGAATTTTACTGCAAGATTTATTATTAGTGGTATAGTTTTCTCAATATTCTTTATTCTAGTTTACGTCTTATTTTTTCAACAAGTACAAGATACGTATCGGGATTTGATTAATATTCTGATTGGAACTTATGTAGCTGTCCTGACCAAGACAACTGATTATTGGTTTAAGGAGAAGGATGACCCAGAACATAAGGAATCAACCGATCTACATACTAAACCATCAGAATAAGCTAGAGTTCCCCTATAAATAATAACATAGGGGAATACTATGCCAAGTTACGATGCAGCTTCACAAAACGAAAAAAGGTCAAGTCGGGTCTACAAAGACCTGAACTTGAACTTTACTCGCAATCCAGTAACAGGAGATGTAGCTACTGTTACAGATGTTAATGCAGTCAAAAGGTCTATTCGTAATCTACTACTGACCAATCACTACGAAAGACCATTCCATCCAGAGATTGGTTCAGATATCCCCGCCTTACTCTTTGAAAATTTTGGTCCAATAACAGGAAACCAACTTTCCAGAAACATAGAGGAGATGATTCTCAACTTTGAACCTAGAGCTCGAGTTGAGACAGTCGAATGTTTTCCTGTACCAGATTCAAATCGGTATGATGTTCGTATATATTTTTACGTTGAAAACTTACCTACCGAACTTATAGAGTTTCAAACAATACTAGAATCAGTGAGATAAAATGGCTATCAATTCTGAAGGAAAACTAGAGATAACGGATTTAGATTTTGATACAGTAAAATCTAATTTTCAAACATTCCTTTCACAACAAAACGGATTTACAGATTACAACTTTGAGGGGTCTGGTATGTCAGTCCTCATGGACCTTTTGGCATATAACACCCATTACTTAGCGTTTCATGCAAATATGCTCGCAAACGAAATGTTTCTGGATACATCACTGACTAGAGCAAGTGCAGTATCTCATGCTAAGTCTTTAGGTTATACACCATCATCTGTAAAGGCCTCAAAGGCAATAGTTACCATAACAGTATCTGGCGTTCCAACAACTCAAACAAGTCTCACATTAGCTGCAGGAACAACTTTTAGTACATCTGTCAACGACATTTCATATACCTTTGTCACAGACTCAGACCATACTGCAACATCTGATAATGGAGTATTTACCTTTTCAGATATAGCAATTTACGAGGGAAGTCGAATCTCTTTTCAATATGTGGTAAACACTTCAGACCTTGAACAACAGTTTGTTATACCATCTGCAAATGCAGACACAAGCACTCTGTTGGTAAGAGTTCAAAACTCTTCAACGGATACCACCACAACAACCTACACACTGAATACAGATTATACTTCTTTAAATTCTACATCCACAAAATATTTTCTACAAGAGGTTGAGGATGGTAGATTTGAGATTTATTTTGGAGATGGTATCACTGGAAAAAGTTTAAGTAATGGTAATATCGTTCTACTGGATTATGTGGTAACTAATGGTAATGATGCTGATGGAGCGAGTTCCTTTACTGCAACATCTACAGTCGGAGGATATTCAAATGTTACTGTCTTAGCAACTTCCAATGCATCTGGTGGTAGTCCATCGGAATCAGTTGACTCAATCAAGTTTAATGCTCCCTTGAAATATTCTGCACAAGGTAGAGCCGTAACCCCAGATGATTACAAGTCTATAGTTCCTACAGTATATTCTAACATAAAATCAATTCAAGTTTGGGGTGGAGAGGACAACGACCCAGCAGTTTATGGTCAAGTTTACATTTCCATAAAACCAAATACTGGAGATACTTTAACAGATACCACAAAGACAACAATAGTCAATAGTCTTAAACAATATAATGTAGCCTCAATAACACCTGTTATAGTGGACCCAGAAACACTCTTTCTTGTATTAGGTACGACAGTGAAATATAATCCATCATTGACCGAAAAATCAGCGTCAGACATAACGGCATTAGCCACAACTACCATATCATCTTTTAATACGAACAACCTACAGAAGTTCGATAGTGTTTTCAGACATTCAAATATTTTGAAGGCCTTAGATAATACGGACCCAGCGATTTTGTCAAGTACAGTTACAGTAAAACTAAAAAGGAATATAACTCCTACGTTAAGTACTGCAACAAAGTACACAATCAATTTCAATAACGCAGCTTTTCATCCAGTAGCTAATTATTCTCAAACTGTGGTTGAGTCCACAGGATTCTATCTATTAGGCAATACAAACATTCAGTATATTGATGATGATGGAAACGGAGTTATAAGAACATTTTATCTCTTGGGTGGAACTACAAAGACAATCACAAATGCATCTGCTGGAACAATCAATTACAGTACAGGACAAGTGGTATTGACTTCTCTCAATATTACAGCTGTAGTGAACTCTGATGGTAAAATTGATATCACACTCAAACCAGATTCAAACGATGTGATTCCTGTAAGAAATCAAGTCATTGAAATAGACACAGTAAACAGTACAGTTAATTCAGAGGTTGATACCTATGCAGAAGGAACTGCATCAGCAGGAGTTGGATACACAACAAATAGTTCTTCTGCTGGAGTCGGTAGTGTATATACAATTACATCTACTAATTCGTCATCTGATAGTTCTTCAAGTTCTAGTTCATCTAGTAGTTCTTCAAGTTCTAGTTCATCTAGTAGTTCTTCAAGTTCTAGTTCATCTAGTAGTTCTTCAAGTTCTAGTGGTTACTAATTTGATATCATGGCAAGCACCTTTCTCGATAAGAAAATATCTTCTTTCATAGAAGATAAATTCCCTGAGTTTGTACGTACAGATCATCCTATCTTTGTAGACTTTCTAAGACTGTATTATCAGTTTTTAGAGACTGCAAAAATATCTTTAACCAACGTACAGGCTCAAGATAATATTCTTCTTGAGAACCTTCTTACCGATAATTTTCTTCTTCTTGAGGATGGTGAAAAATTATATACTGAAGACTCTCAATATGGTGCGTTTGTCAAAGGAGAAAACGTAGTAGGTCAAACCTCTGGAGCTGTTTCTAATATACTTGCAGAGGACAATGCAAACGCCTTTCTTTACATCGAACACAATAGAAATTTTCAAGTAGGTGAAGTTGTTGTTGGGTCTTCTACAGGAGCTCGGGGAACAATTTTCAAGTACCAAGGAAATCCTATTCAGAATATTCAACAACTTATAGAATATGCTAATGTTGATAAAACTCTTACAGATTTCCTAGACCGATTTAGAGATGCATATCTCAATACCATACCAAATACTCTTGCATCTGGAGTATCAAAAAGAAATCTTGTAAAAAATGTTCGTGAACTTTATCGTGCAAAGGGAACCAAACAGGGTCATGAACTTTTCTTCAGATTATTGTTTGCAGAAACTCCTGAAATATTCTATCCAAAAGACCAGATATTAAAAATATCAGCTGGTGAGTGGACTAGTGATACTGTCATTCGTATTTTAGCAACTCAAGGTAATCCAGTAAATCTAACTGGACAATCTATTACACAAACTGAAAATACAGGAATAGGTGCCTTTGAGGCAACAGCTACCATTGAATCAGTATTACAGATACAGGAGGGTGAAAATACAGTCTTTCAATTAATCCTTAATCCAGATTCAATAACAGGAACTTTTATCTCTGGTGCAGAGGTAACAGGAGTAGATAATACAGACATTGATACAGCAATCACAGGTACGATTCAAAAGATTGTAACTGGAGCTACAGTTACAGAGGGAGCATCTTTTTACAATACTAGTGATACAGTATCTATCGTAAGTGATACAGGTCAAGAAGCAAAAATCGATATAGTAGATGTGGGTTCTGGAAGTGTAGACCAGATTGTTATTGACAATCCAGGCTCGGGATATTCTGTAGGAACAGATTTATATTTTGATAATACTAATACAGAAGGATCTGGTGCATCTGCTAAAATTACAAACGTAGGTGGAGCTGTTGCAGTTGAAGCTGGAGATGCAGCTGAATATGGAACTATTTCTACAGACCATATTGTATACGAAGATGCAACCGAAGCATCAGATGCTTACACAGGTAATCAGATACAATTAGAAACACAAACCTTTACAGACCTTGGAGTTGGAACTGAGGCCGGAGAGGTTGTAAACATAACAACATTTAGTGGTGGGTCTGGTTATGAAATAGCACCTACAGTTGTTCCAACCTCTGCAAGAATATATTGGTCAATATCTGCACTTACTACTACTGGAACTTTTATTGTTGGTGAAAATATAACAAATCAAACAAGTCTAACGGCCAAAGTTGCAGTCCTACGTTCTGGAAATATAAGCATTGCAAATGCATCTGGGACATTTAATGTAGGCGATGTTATTACAGGAGGAACCTCTGGTGCCAAAGCTACACTTACAATTGTAAATACACATGGAACTGGAGCAACATTTTTAACTTGGTCACCATCTGGACTTGGTTCTGTTAAAGGTGTAGAGGTCAAAAAATTTGGAACTGGTTTTGTCAACGCACCCACATTGAATCTACCAGTTAAAGTATTAATCACCAGAAATACAAACGTGTCTGGTACACCACCAAATGTTTCTAGTGCTTCTTCTTTCTCAGTAGGTGATACAGTTAGAGGACAAACATCTAATGCAATAGGAACAGTTACCGCTTGGGATAATACTAGACAACTTCTCACTGTAAAAATGTCTTCTCTTAATTTTACATTGGGAGAAGTTTTACGAAGAGGAGATACTACCAACTATGCTATCATTAACCAGTTATCACAAGCTTCTTTGTCATCTACGATAGGAACTTTGGGTACAACTGCTGGTTCTTTCAGTGGAGACAAGGGAAAAATTAGTGAGTCCTTAATGAGAGTTCAGGACTCTTTTTACTATCAAGATTTTTCATATGTTGTTAGAGTTGGATCTGCAATCTCAGATTGGAGAGGGTCAGTTAAAAAAGCCATTCACCCAGCTGGTTTTGCTCTGTTTGGTGAGGTTAGTCTTGTATCTAGAGTTGCAGCTAAACTCACGACTCCTGTTACTGGAATTACTTCTGAAACTCCAACTCTTGCAAGTCTGTTTGAGGCAACTTTGTTTACGATTGTCGGAAGAAGACTTGGAACACAATCTGATGGAACAACCTTACAGACAAATGCTAATCTTGGTCATAAGATTGGATTAATATCTACAATCAGTGCTATATCTGCAACTTCAAATACAGTCACAGTAATTACTGACACACCACATGGAATAGAAGCTGGAGAGTTAGTACAAATATCTGGGGTAGAAACTTCAGGTTATGATGGAGTACATACTGTAGCAACAATTATTAATGATGCTAGATTTACCTACACACTGAGTTCTACACCAACATCTCCTGGCGTTTTAGGTCCGTCACCGAAGGTTCTTCTTGCATCACCATTCAAATCAACCACTAGAGATTTGACTTTAAGGACTCATTATGAAATTCCTGTAACTATAAAAATTCTGAGTGGATTTGACCAACTCAGACAAAACAGATATGGTTTAGGAGCTACCAAGAAAACAGCTTCAAGATACCTATGGTCAGTTGGTGGAAATACTGATACTTCTCCAGTTTCTTTGGACAAAGAAAGTTTTATATATCCTAATATAAGACGAAGACAAAGACCACATACAGCTGAAGATAATGTAAACGCTGGAAATGCTGGGGTCTATAATAGTACATTCAACTATACAAATATACAGATAGGAGTTCATGAACAAAATGTTCATATGACAATAGAACAATTTGGAGATGTTCCTTTAAATCATATCATTCGTTCAGCTAGATTTTTGGTTGATGAAGAAACAGGGGATGATACAAGTTCTATTCTCTTGGAGGATGGAAACTATAGTGTATTTGAAGATGATACTGAACAGACAATACCACAAGAAGCAAATAAATTGTGGAATGTACCACCACCATCTTATATTAGGGGTGTATCTTCAACTGGTGAATATATTTATTTTGATGATAATACATCTCCACCAGATATGTCAGACAATACTGCTCCACCATCATTTGACCAGACAGTTTGATGTTGGAAACTCTTATAAATAATTTAACAAGGTAAAGGATACAAGATGCCTGCGATAATTACTTCAAAATTCAGATTTCATAACGCTGAGCAATTTAAAGAGTCGTTCTCAGAAGCTGCAGCTACCAACTACTATCTTTTCATAGGTAGACCTGGCGAGTTTGCATCTGGAACTACAGGTGGAACAGATGCAGCTCCACCTACTCCAAATGATAATAGAACACAAGAATCCCAACATTGGGATGATATGCTCGCAGCTAAAAGAATTACATCAACTGGTGTAGCTCATGCAATTCCCAGAAGAGATTTAGATACATCTGGGAATACCACATATGATATGTACAAACCAAATTATGCTACAGGAAACACTGCAACATCTGGTGCAACAAACCTGTTTGACTCCACTTTTTACTTTGTAACATCTGCATACAGAGTGTACAAAGTCTTGGATAATAATGGAGGAACAAACTACGCTGGAGGAGCCGAACCAACATTTGAAGGTGATGTTCCTCAAGCCGCTGGTGGATATACGTTAAAGTATATGTACACATTATCAACCACAGACATTCAAAATTTTCTTACTCCAGATTTTATGCCAGTTCCAATTGCAGCTGAGTCTGGAGTAGCCTTAGCTGATGGTAGGTTAAGTGTAATTCTAATAACAGAACGTGGAACTGCCCTTGCAGGAGGGTCTACTTGGAATATTACTTCAGACAGGTCTATCGTAAATGTTCCTATTAGGGGAGATGGTACAGGTGGATTGTGTACAGTAGTAATCGGAGAATCAGATGGTCCTACCAATACAGCTGGGAAGGTAAAATCAATTAGTATTACTTCAACAAATACTGGATACACACAGGCAAGTATTTTACCAGCTGATATTATAGAACAACATAACATTCAGTTTTCAGAAGACTTGACCTTTTCAGGAACACAACCCGCCTTTGAGGTTATTATACCACCAGATGGTGGACATGGTTCAAACCCAGCAAAAGAACTTGGTGGACATTTCATTATGATGGACACAAAGTTACAAACTACAGAGTCTTTTGACTTCAGTGTAGTCAATGACTTTAGACAAGTTGGGGTTGTAAGAAATCCATATTCTAATGGTACAACATCAAACTTTACCAACTCTACTGCAAGACAAACTTTTGCAATAAGATTAGCATCAAACTCAGGTGAATTTAAAGTTGATGGTAAAATTTATCAATCACATACTGCACAAACAGTAAATTCTGTAGCTGTATCTGGTTCTACTGTCACTTTAACTACAGCTGCAGCTCATCAACTTGCAGTGGGACAAATGATTGACGTATCTGGTGGAAGTTTTGATGGAAGTAATGGAACAGGTCACGAAGGAACACACCATATCACGGCAGTTCCAAGTACAACTACATTTTCATATGCGGTAACTTCTTCTAGAGCTCCTACAGGAAATCATTCTGGAACAACAGCTTATACTACATTTCAGCCACAAGGAACTGTAGTCGAATGGGACTCAACAAATAAGATTTTGTTTTATGTTCAAACATCTTACGATAATCAAGGAACAGATGCAACTTATAAGTTAAGAAGTCCTTTTAGTGGTAATAGTCAAATTACTGGAGAAGCTGCATCTGGTACTGCAACTGGTACACCAGACACATCTTATAGTCAAACTTTGAATAATACAGTTTTTACATCTGGATACTCAAATCCAGAAATGCAACCAAACTCTGGGGATATTATTTACATTGAAAACAGAAAACCAATTAGTAGAGCCAGTGACCAAACAGAAGATATCAAATTGATTGTAGAGTTCTAATATGCAAAAAACAGATCTTAATGTCTCTCCATATTATGATGATTATACGGAGGACAATAATTTTCACAGAGTTCTTTTTCGTCCATCCTTTTCAGTACAAGCTCGTGAACTTACACAGTTACAATCTATCCTACAGAATCAAATAGAAAGATTTGGATCTCACTTTTTCAAAGAGGGGTCTATGGTCATTCCTGGCCAATGTGGATTTGATATAACTTATTCCTATGTAAAACTTCAAGCAAATTTTAGTGATAGTTCAACAACTCATGTAGTAGAAAATTATAGAACAAGTCTGATAGGAAAAAAACTTACAGGTGTAACTTCTAAAGTTATTGCAAAGGTAGTTAATGCGGTAGCGGCATCTGGGTCTGATGAACTTACACTTTACGTAAAATATGAGTCTTCAGGAACAGATGTAGGAAGTACTACAAATTTTGCTTTTGGTAACGAAGAAGCATTAAATATCGATACGGCAATTTCATATACAGCTGGAGGAAGTTCATATACAATAAATGCCAATACACAAGTAGCAACTACAATTGCAACAAACGCAACTGGAACAGGTTCAGCTGCATATGTTGAAAAGGGTGTTTATTTTATCAGAGGAACTTTCGTACAGGTTGCAGCCCAAACAATCATTCTAGACAAATATACAAACACACCAACATACAGAGTTGGATTTACTATTACGGAGTCATTGTCAACTCCAGAAGAAGACACAACACTTCTTGATAACGCTACTGGAAGTTCAAATTACACTGCAAAAGGAGCTCATCGTCTTAAATACACACTGACACTTTCCAAGAAAACAACTGGAACTACAGATGATGCTGACTTTGTAGAATTATTAAGACTTCAAAGTGGTCGAGCACAATCTCAGGTAAGAAGTACAGATTATTCTGTTCTAGAAGAAACATTAGCAAGAAGAACATTTGACGAATCTGGAAACTATATTGTTCGTGGATTTGATATTAATATGAGAGAACATCTGGATACAGGTCTTAACAATGGTCTGTTTACAGCTGCAAATGGTGGTGATGCATCTAAGGTTGGTATCACATTGTCTCCAGGCAAAGCATATGTGAAAGGATTTGAGATAGCTACTATAGGACAGACAGTAGTTCCTTTAGATAAGGCACGTTCCACAAATTTTGTTCAAAACTATCCAACCACATTTAGTGCAGGAAACTTTATTCAAGTTGAAAATGTTTTCGGTACTCCAGATATTGACTCTTCTGGTTCCAATGTTTTACCATTTAGAGAAGTCGAGATAAGAGATCAGAGATTACCAGTTACTCATTTGAATATTAGTAGTGGCGGTGGAACTTTGACTAATTCAGTAGGTAATGGTGGAACTATTACAGTCGATAGTACAAGTAAATTTCCATCTTCTGGTGCCTTTCTTATAAGAATAGGAAACGAACTCATAAATGTCGTAACTACAAATGCTACAACTTTTACAGTACAAACAAATGGTAGAGGTTATCTAGGAACAACCACACCAGCTACTCATGCAGACCATTCTATAGTTGTAGGTTGGGGAATTGACCCACAGACTACCACAAATTCTAGAGCAAATGTAATTGGAGTAGCTCGAACTAGAGCTTTTGAACATGGAACTGGTTCTGAAGATTCAAACTATATTAGTGGTGCATATCCTTTAGGAACAAGATTTCAACATTATCTTTTCGATGTCAGAATGTTATGTAAACTGACATTGGATGGACCTCATGGTTCTATATCTGGAACCACAGCTAGCAATACCACTATTACCAACATCACCACAACAAACATTAAAGTTGGAATGTTTGTAACAGGAACAGGAATTGATGTTAGTGGAGTAGGGACAACTGTAGCGTCTATTGATGTAGCTGGAGCAAGTAATGATGGAACTATTACAATATCTAGAAACGCAACTGCTAGTGGTAATTCAACAGACTTATCTTTTAGTGCAGAACTTTCTGCACAAAATCTTTTGCATAATGGTGCAAAATTAACTGGTAGTATTACAGGTGCAACTGGTTTCGTATTCATTACAAAACAGGATATTGCAAATTCTGCTGGAAACGGAACAACTGATGGAAAAGTTTTAAATGATGGTGCAACTGTTCATGTAATACAAACTACTGGAACTTTCCAAGCCGGCGAGAAAATAATAAGTAATGTTGCTGGTGATTTGGGAGGAACTTCTCCAGCTGGAGGTGAGACACTATTACACCCAACAACCAAACCAGTGTACTTTAACATGGGTGATGCACACTCTGTTTTTGGTGATGATGCTGGTTCTAATTATGTTGCTGATATATTTCCTTCTTCAGTTAAACAACTCACAGGTAGTGTTTCAGTAACGGCTGGTTCTGGAGAACAAACAGTCTCAGGAACAAATACTGGATTCTTATCAGACCTTAAAGCTGGAGATTTGATAGAGGTTCAGGATGTAGGGGGTAACATAAGAAGATTCGAGGTTGATGTTATAAACAGTGATACCTCACTTGAAACTGTAGAAAAATTTCATACAGATGTTACAAACTCTACAATACTTAGAGTACGTTCTAGAATAGAAGAGCAGGAAGAATTGGTAATGTTATCAAAACTTCCAAAACCAGCTATTAAGACTTTAAAAACTGCAACTCTGAACAATCAAGTTGATACAACTCTGACTGTAAGAAGGCAACAAGTAGTCACACTCACAGGTACAACTGGAAACATATCTTTGCCTGAGGGAGAATCTTTTGTATCTTTTAATGCAGATGATTATCTAATTTCTGTCCTTGACCCAAATACAGGTGGTGGAGGAGCTACCTTCGCAGCTGGTCAAAATTTAGCTCCATCTACTGACTCAAATGCAACTTGTAAACTTTCAATCACAACTACAGGACTTACCATAACTCTTGGTGGTGGTGTAACAGGTATGACCTTGAAAGTTATATTCACTG